>Ga0265297_10001548_pt1 | contig 53118 bp, 54 predicted proteins | sample Munlanlwell13791_FD_192502 | JGI IMG/M metagenome (GOLD analysis project Ga0265297, IMG submission 192502) | Leachate microbial communities from a municipal landfill in Southern Ontario, Canada - Leachate well 137-91 | ecosystem: Engineered > Solid waste > Landfill > Unclassified | place...
TCATAGCGCCGCTTGCGCTGAACGTATCGCCTATCATCGATTTGATAGAACTGATCGGAACCGACTTCGCGCTCGGCCCAAAGACCCTATTGATGGCCCGCGTCTCCATCACATCACAATCAAGCGTTGAATTGGCGCTTGAGGAGACATAATCTATGTCGCTGGCATTGATCTTGGCATCTTCCAAAGCGTACTTTATGGCCCTGTACGCACCTTCTGCCTTAGGGCTGTATATGTTCCTACTCTTGGGGTCAAAGCTTGTGCCATAACCTAAAATTTCCGCATAGATCCGGGCAGAGCGCTTCTTCGCGTGTTCGAGCTCCTCCAGGACCAGCATGGTCCCGCCTTCACCCAGAACTATACCGTTCCTGCGCTTGTCAAACGGACAATCTATCTCAAGCTTGCCTTCCCTTGACCCGGCCAAGTGACCTATCTTATGAAATCCCAGGAACGTCTGCAGACAAAGCTCTTCTACGCCTCCCGCCAAGACAACATCGTAATCATATAACCTAATAAAGTTGACCGCGTAATCTATGGCATCAAGGCTTGAGGCGAATCCGGTCGATATAGTGGTATTGAAGCCTTTAATATTAAATTTTATGGATATCTGGCTGGCTGGTGAATTTATTACAGTATTCGGAAATAAGGCAGGATTGACAGATCTGGGTCCTTCTCTTAAACCCTCTTTATCAAATTCGCTTATAGACCACACGCTGCCCAAAGTCGAACCTAATGAAACCCCGGTCCTCTGCGAAAGGTCCTCGTCCAATGGCGTCTTGAATCCAGCGTCGTCCAGCGCCAGCTTTGAAATTGACAATGCAAGCTTCGTAGTCCTATCAAGGTTCCGCAAGCCCTTATCTCCCAAAAAATCCTCCGCTTTAAACTCAGTAACCTCGCCGGCAGTCTTGGCGCGGGTAGTGGACGTATCGAACAGCGTGACCGGCTTTATGCCTGACTTTCCGCTGAATATGGCCTTCCAAAACGCGTCCTTACCTATACCATTAGCGGCTATTACACCTATACCGGTAATTACAACCCTTTTATCCATATTACCTTATATTATATGGGTGCATTTAATGAAAAAACCCAATTCCATAAAATATGAAATTGGGTTATTCAGAATGTCCGTTGTTCTCTTTAGTTTCTTGCTCAGATATCCAGCGGTCTATAGTTGACTTCTTGAACCGCCAGTTGGCCCCTACTTTAAAACAAGGAAGCTTGCCCAGTTTAACATGCTTATAAATAGTTACGGGCTTCATCCTTAAGTATGTGGCCAATTCCTGAACCGTGAAGACTGTGTCTTCTGGCATAAGAACCCCACCTTTTGCGGGAGCGAATCTTTACTAAAATATAAAGGCGCCCCACAACTACACAAATACGCGCCAGTTCCAATGAACCGGTTTAAGATTAATACTACTTCTACTATTTTGATATAGACTAATATGCCCTTACACATCTTTGTATAAGGGCTCACCTTTTACTTTAAGGTGATACAAAGTATACATTATAATTTTGGGTTGTCAAGCGTTAGGAACTGGATTTTGAAGAGATTTGGTGTAACTTATTGATATGAGGAGTTTTAAATAAAAATAAAATTTAATAATTTTTGGCTTATATGGTGGAAAAATAAAAAAATGCGCCGTTAAAGCGGATTTATTTGATTTAAAAATGGACAGAGTGTCGAAAAATATTTACAGTTTATATTTGTCGAGCTCTTTACCGATCTGGGCCATCTCTATCTCTACGTCATTTAAATCCTTGGTCAAAATAGCCGTATCCGCTGGATGCGATGCTACTGATTTTTTCAGGTCTTCCAGCTCCTTTACGGCCTTGTCGAGATGCGCGCGCTGCGATGTTATAGTCTGCTTAAAGCTATCAACCACCTTATTTATCTTATTCGCCAATGGGACCAACTCATCCTTACTGCGCAAAGTAAGCGCATTCTTCAGGTTGCCGGCGGCTATATCGGTAAGATAAGACTCCATCCTGAACCACGGACCTGCTACTCTATGCGATAAGAATATACCGATCACGGCAACTAGCGGAGTGGCAAGGACCATACTTAGTATTATCCTAAGATTAACCATTCGAACTATCGCTATCAAGCGGCCCTGAGGATACACGCTAGCCAGTTTCTCCCCTAAAAGTATCATGCTTGTATAGTAGACAAGGTATGAACACAACAACCCTGTTATGTACATCAAAAGTAAGATAAGTCCTACATACTTTAGCTGAAACTTCTTTGCAACAAGATACTGCCTTCTTCTGTATTGCCTTGGACCGTTGGCCATATCATCCCCCTCTTTGGCTCCACAACACAACTTCACGTCTTATGGTTAATTTAACTGTATCTTCATTAGAATCCTTTATCATGTCTATAGCCTTCTTGAGGGGCATATATCTGGTCGGGTTCCCATCTATATCTACCACCAGATCCCCTGCCTCAATACCTGCCGCCGCTGAAGACCCTCCTTCATATATCTTAGAAATTGTAAGGCCGTCGAATTCCATGGAAAAATCGCATCCTATAAGATCACTCACTCCGGCCAATAGAGCCTTGCTTCTATCAATCGCTACAGCAACAGTCCTTTCTATGGTGCACCTTGTCTCCATGGGGGATTTTTTAAGCAGCATTTCCACTACATCCTTAAGAGGCATATACCCGGTCAATTTGCTCCATATCGCTATGAGGCGGTCTCCTCTTTTTACCCCGGCTTCCCATGCAGTTGAGCGCAGCTCAACACCGCTTATGACTATACCGCTGTCGCTGGCGTTCAAAGTTATGCCGATGGAGTCTCTCAGCTTTTGGAATGATTCAGTCAATTCATCCCTGCGGCTTGGTTCGCCGCCGACGATCGCGCCGCCGTAGTTCTCGAAATCAGCCATCTTCGCCACATCGGCCTCTTTCTTAAGCTGGCCCTGGCGGTAGAGATATCCCTGCAAGAATACCATGCCATCCTTTGCCATCTTCGAAGCGGGATTCATCTTGAACGCTTTTTCGTAATAATAAAATGACGTTGAGTAATCCCCCCTGACCTGCGCTTGGCCCGCAAGCTGGACAAGGTTATCTTCCTCGCTATCAAAGGATATCTCCCTAATATCGGCCTTCGATATCATGGTTTCGCCGTCCGCGGTCGAAAACGTTATTCGGTCGCGATAGTCCTCTACCACTATGCCCTTTACCTCCTTGCCGTTCTTAAGATATACGGTGTCGGCATTAGAGGACGAGGCGATCATGAGCGCGCCTGACAATAAGATCGGGATCGAAAAGAGAGATAATTTCATAACTTTTCTCCTAAACCTTTACCAGCTTTTTGGCTTCGTCATAAACTGCTTTTAGCGGAACGTTCTTTTTTCTGGCCAATTTAACACAATCATCATATTCGGGTGAAGCAGTAAAAACAGAATCACCGAGCGAACCTAACTTCACCTTCACATCGCCGTATCTGGTCCTGACCTGCGCGAAGCTCCTCTCCAGCTTTACTCTATCGGCTTCATAATACCGTATGCCGAGCGTCGTCGTCTCGCTGAATACGGCCGATGAGATGCGGTTAAAGTCTTTTGGATCCGAAAGCACGGTAAGTTTTATCGCCGGCCTAGACTTCTTCATGTGTATAGGAGTCGTATACGCGTCCAGAGCGCCTTCCTTGAACAATTTTTCTAAAAGGTATTCAAAATTCTGCGGGTTCATATCATCGATATTAGTATCCATAACTATCAGTCTGTCTTTTTTGAACGCCTCCATGGGCTGACCTATTATCACGCGCAGCATATTGGGTATCTGCGCCAGTTCGCGGGAACCTGCCCCATACCCTACGCTCTCGACATCGATATGAGGGATCGGCCCGAAAGACTTTACTAGCGACTTGAGCATCCCTGCCCCGGTCGGCGTCACCAACTCCGCATAGAGCCCGTCAAGCATCCTCACCGGCGCGCCTTTTAAAAGTTCCATACTGGCCGGCGCAGGCACCGGGAGATTACCGTGCTCTGTCTTAACAAAACCCCTGCCGGTATTGACTTCGGATGCGTAGACCTGTCCTATATCAAGCTCGTCGATCGCTATCGCGACCCCAACTATATCGATAAGCGAATCGATCGCGCCAAGCTCATGGAGCCTTATATCTTCCGTCGGCTTTATCCCGTGGACCTTGGCCTCAGCCTTGCCAATATTGGTAAATATATCTTTTGCGATGGTTTTAACCCGCAAACCCAGAGAGCTCCTATCGATGATCGACAATATCTCTTTTAAAGAACGATGGCTGTGGCTGGATGAAGCCGCTATACAATCGAATTTGGTTCCGGATATGGCCTGGCGTCTCACCTTGCTCTTTTTTAGACTATAGCCCTTCACCTTAAGTTTTGCAAGTTCACGCGATAATACCTCAAAGCTGAGTCCGGCGTCAAGAAACGCTCCTATCACCATATCGCCGCTTATCCCGCTGAAACAATCCAAATAAGCTATCTTCATAAAAGACCTAATCTGCAATCTAAATACTAAATTCTAATTATTTAAATTCAAAACCTTCCGGCTAGCTTACCTATTTACAAGCGACGCGAAATACGCGGCGCCGAAACCGTTATCGATATTAACCACGGTAACGCCCGGAGAACAAGAATTCATCATGGTCAGTAGAGGCGCTATCCCTGCGAAACTTGCGCCATAGCCCACGCTCGTCGGAACCGCTATAACGGGCTTTGAAACAAGCCCGCTGACTACGCTTGCCAGGGCGCCTTCCATGCCGGCTATAACTATTATCACGTTCGCCCTGTCGAGATGCGACTTGCTATCCAGTATCCTGTGAAGCCCGGCGACACCTACGTCGTAAAGCACTTCGACCTTGTTGCCCATGAGCTCAAGCGTGAGGCGTGCCTCCTCAGCTACCGGCATATCTGCGGTACCGGCAGTTATCACAAGGACCGTGCCGCTCTTCAAGGCCGGCGGTTTTTTTGCGTATGTTATTACCTTGGAACGTTCGTCGAACTTTATCTTTGGATATATCTTCTTAAGCTTATTGAATACGCTGCGGTCAGTGCGCGTAATAAGCAGCGTGCCGTCGTGGGCTATTATCTTTCTGGCTATTTTTATTATCTGATCGACGGTCTTACCTTTACCGAATATCACCTCAGGAAAGCCCCTCCTAAGGCTGCGGTGGTGATCAACCTTAGCGAAACCCAGATCCTTATAAGGAAAATCCCGGAGTTTCGAAACGGCTTCTTCTGTAGATATACGGCCGCCCTTTACGTCTTTTAATATATTAGCTATCTTCTCGGTCATTAATGATCAGGCTTTGAATATTAAATACATCAGCACGGCTACAATTAAAAATGAAACTATATAAAAATCGTTGAAATAGAAGAAATCTTTGATCCTTTCGGCAAAAGTATAATCGTATTGCATGGCTACCGGCTCTTTGCGTTTTATATCACGTTCCAGGTCCGTATAGGTATGCGCATGAGAGTTCGTTAAACTCCCATCCGGTTTCGCAGCCTCCGGATGGCTGGCCTCGATCTCGACGATGTCCGTCTTTATGGCGTCGATCTGTTCTTTTCTGAACCTCAAGAAAGAGCCGCCTATCCTATAGGCAGGTATTTCACCTATATCGACAAGGCGCTTCACTTCATCCTCCGACACCTTAAGATACTGTGCAACATCTTTTATCGTAAGAAGCTTTTCGGGCATCTATTGACTCCATCTATGCGTTTCGTCGTGCGTCGTCCGTCGTGCGTTTTGCGTAGTGCACCATGCGAAAAAAGCTATCAGCTGTCTGCCTTCGGCTTTCAGCTAACCGCTAAACGCTAGCCGCTAACCGCTATTTTATCTTCCCTGCCGCTACCCACTCATCTATTTTAAACCTGTCGAATCTCCATGTGCCGCCATCCCTTACCCCGGGTATCTTTCCCGAGGTAACCCAGTCCGATATCATATTCATATCAACTTCAAGATATTTCGCCAGTTCCTCAGCAGTCATCAAGGCAGGATTGGCATAGCTTCCATTATTCCCTGATTTGGAACGCATCTTGCAAACACCATCAAACATAGCTCCTTCGGCCACACTCAAAAGAGGCGTCGCTATCTCTCCGATCACAGACGCCGGCGCTATCAGCTTCAACTCTTTCATGGCATTTATATTGCCTTCAACTTTGCCGGCTATCACTATGGACTCGCCGGATATATCGGCGTTAACTACCGCGTTCTCGCCTATCATAAGACTGCCCTTCGTATTAAGGGTCCCCTCGAACCTCCCGTTTATCCTTAAGTTGACGGGATCCTTGAATATCAAAGAGCCCTGCATCGAAGCGTCAACATCCAAAGTTCTCTCCGCATTCTGCCTCTTATCTTTCCTTCCCATCATGGCCCACCTCCGTTTTTTAGAGCCAACGCTGTTCCCCGAGACAGCGGATCAATAAAAAATTACTCTATCTCCCATTTGGCAGTTTTTACGCCGGGTAAACGACCGATCTCTTCTATGATATGGTTCGAGTGTCTTGTATCGGAAAGTTTGATCCCTAGCTTCAACACCATATTAGCGCCATCCCTTGCTTTATCCGCCTCAAAATCCGTTATCTCAACTCTGCAATCTGACAATATCTCGCGTATGCATTTAAGCTGATCGACCCCGTCCTTGGCCTCTATAACCACCGTCTTATACCAATCCTTTCTTATCATGGCGCGTTCCAGGCGAGCAAAGATCATGAGCGTGATCAATGTCAATAGCGTAGTCAGGATAGAACCGAAATACAGCCCCGACCCTACTGACAGACCGATGCCGGCAACCACCCAAAGACTGGCTGCCGTAGTAAGTCCCCGAACCGACGATTTGAAATGCATTATCGTGCCTGCGCCCAGGAAGCCTATGCCGGTTATTACACCGGCCGCTATCCTGGCCGGATCGACGGCAACCCTGGTATAGTATAGATCGAATATATGCATGGACGTAAGCATTATGAGGGTCGAACCCATGCACAGCAAAATATGCGTTCTGAAACCGGCTGCCCTGCCGTGGAACTCACGCTCAAAACCTATCATACCGCTCAGCACAGCGGCCAACACCAACCTAAAAAATATCGTCCAATCACTGATCATCCAGTCCTCCTGTGATTACGCCTTCAAGTTCGGATCTGCCGATAGATAGAGATCCGATCTGTGCCCCCGCTTATATAGTGCTTCGCCCAGAACGCCGACCATTGCCGCGTTATCCAGGCAATATTCAAATTTCGGAAAATGGACTTTAAAACCACGCGCCGAACCGGCCTCTGAGAGTTTCTCCCTCAGCCTTGAATTGGCCGCGACACCGCCTCCTATCACCACGCCGGAAGTCTTTGTCATATTGACCGCGCGGCATACCTTTTCGACCACTACATCCAGTATCGCCTCCTGGAATTCATTAGCAATATCGCATACCAGATCTTCATCTATGGCCCTAAGCTTCTGCACATAATATAATACCGCAGTTTTCACTCCGCTGAAACTGAAATCTAAAGAATCTTTCCCCAGGTAACTCCTGGGAAATAATATCTTGCTCTTGCCTTTAGCGCGCCTCGCCATCTTATCTATCACGGGCCCGCCCGGATAGCCCAGTTTCAATATCTTGGCCACTTTGTCGTACGCCTCGCCCACCGCGTCATCCTGTGTCTGCCCCAGCAATTTTTGATCGCCGACTTTATCGCATCGGAAAAGGGCCGTATGCCCGCCGGACACAACGAGCCCGGTAAAAGGAAAATCCGGAACATCTTCGTTCAAAAAAGCGCTATAGAGGTGGGCCAAAATATGGTTCACTCCGATCAGGGGAAGGCGTTTCGCGTAGCTTATCGATTTCGCCACAGATATACCGGTCAAGAGAGCCCCTACCAGTCCCGGGCCGTTCGTGACAGCCACAAGCTTTACGTCATCGATCTTCTTTCCGGAGCTTTCCATCGCGGTCTCAAGCACCTCCATTATATATTCGACGTGGAGTCGCGACGCTATTTCGGGGACTACGCCCCCATATTTTTTATGAAGATGCACGCTCGAGGAGACGGCGTTAGCCAGGACCTTTCTGCCGCTAGTCAGGGCAACGCTGGTCTCGTCGCAGGAAGTCTCCACACCTAATGTAAGCATATAATATTTTCCTAAAAAGTCAACTGAGCACGCTTTAATTTATATTCAAAGCTGATAAGGCTATTAATCGGTCAATTCGGAAAGATATACGAACCTGATACCGTCGCCGGCCATCTCCGGCATCATCTTGGTCAATACGCTGACGGTGTTCTTACGGTCATGGCATATAGCTATAACCTTTCCGGTTTTAAACGCAAGCCTCTCCAGCGTCATCAGCTGCTTCTCTATGTATTCCGGATCCGATGAATTATCCAGGAACATATCCCGCCTGGCATACCTGATGCCTACCGAAGAAGCGGCCTCTCTGCATATGGACTTCTGGGATGTCAGGCTGTCGAAAAAATAAAGATTACGCGGTTTCAAATATTTAAATATCCTGACCATCAGGTCCTTATCTTCGGTCGCCTTGGATCCCGTATGATTGGAGACGCCGTCAAGTCCGGGCACGCTCGCAATACTCTTGGCTAGCCTGCTCAAAACGTCCGCTTCGCTCATGCCGGTCCTTATAGTGTCCGCCTCCTCCCTCACCTCTTCGTTGTGCGACTCCATAGGCATATGGAGTATCACCTCGTAGCCTCGCGATTCAGCGCTTTCGGCTATCTGTTTTGAATATCTAAGGCTTGGCAAGATCGATAATGTTACCGGCTCCTTGATGCTGAATAACGTCTCGATATTATTCATATTGTAGCCGAAATCGTCCATGACTATGGCGATCCTCGGGTTCTTGAATTTTTTCACCGAGGGCGGCATCGCCTCGCGCTTCTTCTTATTAACCTTAATGGACATTACCGCTATTCGGCCGGCGCTTATCTCCAACATCTGCGAATAGATATTTTTGCCGGAGGTCTTTTTGGATTTAGTGATCCTGAACCTGCCGGACTTAAGCCTGGCCTTCAGATCTTGCTCAAATCTAACCGGATCGAACGACCTGGAAGCATTATATTCACGGTAAGTGGTAATATAATGCCCCATTCCGGCCTTCGCCTCTTCCTTTATCTCCTTGGTCAAGTTAGCGTCATCAAGACCATGCCTTGCCAGTATCGGCCCGATCGTCTTTTCAAGAACCGGCAGATCATCTATAACTTTTGAACTTCTCCAAACGGCAAAGGCCATCAATCCGAATATCAGCGCCGCTATTACAATATATCTGAACTTCATGTCTACGCCACTACTCCGTTCCGTATCAGCTTCATCGCCTTTAACAGGTCGACTGCCCTTTCAAGCTGGTTGTCCGCAGCGATATCGACTTTATCTTTATCCTCCGGCTGCTTCAGATCTTTACCATTCGGCTTTTTAATATCTTCCGCCTTATCAAAAACATCCTTATTCTTGTCGGCCTTCTCTTCGCTATTAGTGCAGACGGCCTTCTCAACGACTATATCCGGAACTATACCGTTACCGCCTATAAGCCTGCCTGATGGGGTAACATAGGAAGCCGTGGTGATCCTGGCCGCGGAACCATCCCGCAGAGGCACAACCTCCTGAACAGAGGCCTTCCCGAATGTCTTCGTCCCAAGCAGGATACCGCGTTTATCATCCTGTATGGCGCCGGCTACTATCTCCGCGGCGCTGGCCGAACCGCCGTTTACCAGAACGACCATCGGATAATCAGGATGCGTATATTTTCCGCTCGACTTAAAGATCGTGCTCTGCGACGGATTGCGCGACTTGGTGGAAACGATGAGCTTATCTTTCGGAATGAACTTCTCGGCCACATCGACAGCCACATCCAGCAGGCCGCCGGGATTATTCCTAAGGTCCAGTACGAGGGCTTCCATGCCGTCGGACTCCAGTCTCTTTAGCGCGTTTTCCAGATCGCGCGGAGTGTTCTCCTGAAATTCCACAAGCTTTATATAACCTATCTTATCTTCTATGATCGACGCATTCTTCACGCTGTGGATCGTAATAACCGCTCTCTTCATCGGTATCTCTATGATCTTATTAACCTTCTCCCGCCACACGGTCAATGTGATAGTGCTGCCAGGTTTGCCGCGCATAAATTTCACGGATTCGTCCAGGCTGAGATCTTTTGTGGATTTATCGTCTATCTTAACTATCAGGTCATCCGGTTCAATGCCTGCGGCTTCGGCAGGAGTCCCGGCTATCGGGGTTATTACGGTAAGGACCCCTCCCCTCATGCCTACCTCGATGCCCAACCCTCCGAACTCCCCTTTCGTCTCAACCTTCATCTCATTGAACTCTTCCGGTTCCAGGAATTGGCTGAAATCGTCGAGCGACGAAAGCATGCCTCGGATCGCGCCGTAGATCAGTTTCTTCGAATCGACATCATCAACATAATCGGTCCGGACAAGGCTTATCGCGTCCGCGAACAGCTCCAGTTGATCATACAGGTCTTTCTTGGGTTTCGCGTTCTTTGTATCGTTCTTTTCATATCCGCATACCATAAATGACGGCACGATCATCAGCAATACTACCAAAACAGCTATCTTCTTATTTCTTATCATCTTTTATTCTCCAAGAACTTTTTTAAGAAGCTCGTTCACAACCGCGGGATTCGCCTTGCCCTTAGTCTCCTTCATCACCTGGCCTACGAGAAAAGTAAAAGCGTTCTTCTTGCCCGCCCTATAATCAGCAACCGATTTTTCGTTCTTTCCCAATACCAGCGCCACGACGCTTTCGATCTGGGCGGCATCGCTGATCTGAGACAGCCCCTTCTCTTTAACAATATCGCGCGGAGAGCGCTTGGTCTCTATGGATTCGGACAGCAGCTCTTTCGCCATCTTTCCGCTTATAGTACCGTCGTCGATCATCTTCAGCAGTTCCGCCAGGTTTTCGGGAGAGAGCCCAAGGTCTCTTATCTCTGTATTTTTAACGCTCATCCTGGCCATTATATCGCCCATCACCCAATTGGCCACAGTCTTCTTATTCGGATAGAGCCTGCCGCACTCCTCAAAATATTCGGCAAGGTCTATCTGACTGGTCAGCACATTCGCATCGTATTCCGAGAGCCCGTACTCCTTAATGAACCTTCGCGACCTGGCCTCCGGCAGTTCCGGGAGACCGGCACGTATTTTATCGATAACAGTTTTATCTACAACGAACGGGACCAGGTCCGGTTCCGGGAAATATCTATAGTCCTTTGCCTCTTCCTTAGACCGCATAGAATTCGTTATGGACTTCTCGGCGTCCCACAACCTCGTCTCCTGCATAAGCCTATTGCCATCCTCGACCATCGATACCTGGCGCTCCGCTTCATATTCCAGGGCGAGCCTTACGTTCTTGAACGAATTCATATTCTTAACCTCAACCTTCGTCCCGAGCTCTGCCTGGCCCTGCGGCCTTATGGATATATTAGCATCGCAGCGCAGCGACCCCTTCTCCATGTCGCAATCAGATACCTTTAGATACTCCAGGACAGACTTAAGCCTGGTCAGGTATTCATACGCTTCCTGCGGAGAACCGAGATCCGGCTCTGTAACGATCTCCAGGAGCGGCATGCCGCACCTGTTGAAATCTACCAGGCTATAGCCCTGCCCCTCAGAATGGATGAGCTTGCCGGCATCCTCTTCCATGTGCACGCGTTTTATCCTGATGCGTTTTTTCGTATCTTTCGAAGGTATGTCGACAAAGCCATCATAGGCCAGCGGCATATCGTATTGGGATATCTGATAATTTTTAGGGAGGTCGGGGTAGTAATAATTTTTTCTGTCGAATTTGATCAAATCCTGTATCTTGCAATTTAAGGCAAGCGCGACCTTTATAGCGTATAGGAATGCCTCCTCATTAAGTACCGGCAGGCTGCCAGGAAATCCCAGACAAACAGGGCACGTCTGGCCATTCGGTTCCTGGCCGAATTTCGTCGAACATCCGCAAAACGCCTTGGTCTTTGTGGCAAGCTGCAAATGTACTTCCAGCCCTACGACCGTCTCGTATCTCATAACGCCGGTCTCTTTCTGTGAAAATCCGTGTTCTGTTCAAAAGCGTAAGCGGCCCTAAAAATATCTTCCTCGGCAAACGGCCGCGCCAATATCTGCATGCCTATCGGAAGGCCGTTCGATGAAAAACCGCACGGTATGGATATGGCCGGAAGACCCGCGAGATTAGCGGGTATTGTGCATACATCCGAAAGATACATGCTCAAAGGATCGCTCACCTTCTCCCCGAGCTTAAATGCCGGCGTGGGCGTGGTCGGTGTAATTATGCAGTCGCACAACTTAAAGGCATTCTCAAAATCCCCCCTTATCTTGGTCCTGACCTTCTGGGCCTTAAGATAATAGGCATCATAATAACCGCTGGAGAGGCAGTATGTGCCGAGGAGTATCCTGCGCTTAGCCTCATTACCAAATCCTTTCGATCTCGTCTTGATATACATATCGATTATATCCCTGGACTCCAGATCCCGAAGACCGTATTGGACACCGTCGAACCTGGCAAGATTGGAACTCGCTTCAGCCGGCGCGACTATATAATATGTGCTGACCGCATACTCTGTATGCGGCAGCGATATATCCAGGACCTCTGCGCCAAGATCCCGGTAGACCTTTATGGCGTTCCTTATTCCAGATTCGACCTGGCTGTCAATGCCTTTGACAAAATACTCCTTCGGCACGCCTATCTTCATACCCTTCACATCCTTCGAAAGAGCCTTTGTGTAATCCGGGACCGGCAGGTCGACGCAAGTCGAGTCCATCTCATCATATCCGGCTATAACACCGAGCAGTGTCGCCGCATCTTTGACATCTTTGGTTATGGGTCCTATCTGATCAAGGCTTGATGCGAACGCTATGAGACCGTATCTCGAAACCCTGCCATAAGTGGGCTTTAAGCCCACCACTCCGCAGAGGCTTGCCGGCTGCCGAATGGATCCGCCGGTATCTGAACCGAGCGCCAATATGGTCTCATCGGCGGCAACCGCAGAGGCGGAGCCTCCGCTCGAACCGCCCGGTATCCTGTCGAGGTCCCACGGATTCCTCGTCGGGCCATAGCAAGAGGTCTCGCAGGAAGACCCAAAAGCGAACTCATCCATATTCGCCTTACCTATAAGTATCGCGCCGGCCGTCTTGAGCTTCTTTATAACGGTGGCATCGTAAGGTGGTTTGAAATTTTCCAATATCCTAGAGGCGCAGGTAGTGGCCTCGCCCTTAACGCATATATTATCTTTTATCAAAACGGGTATGCCGTACAATTTTCCGGTATTCTTAGCTGATCCGGCTTGCGATAAAGCGGCGGATTTATTAGGCAGGACTACCGCCTTCACCTTATGGTCGATCTCTTCTATGCGCTTGAAGACCTCGTCCAATATTGAGCTGGGCGTCGTCTCGCGCTTATCCAGCAGTTCCTTGAGCCTGTGCGCCGTCAATGAGTAAAGCTTATCCATCTATTTCCCTTCTATGATCTGGGGGACTTTAAAGAAACGGCCGTCTTTTGAAGGGGCATTTTCCAATACATCATCAACCGGCAGCGAAGGTCTCAAGATATCTTTTCGAAAGACATTTTTAAGGCTGGGTAATACGTGGGTGGTTGGCAGCGTATCCTTTGTATCTATTTCATTTAATTTGTCTATATATGATAAGATAGATGTTAATTGGCTGCTATACGCCTTAAGCTCTTTTTCATCAAGAGCTAAACGCGATAGATAGGCTACATGCTTTACGGTATTTTCGTCTATCTGCTTCAAAATTCAACCTCTTGTTTGATATAACTTACCACACCTACTCTCTTTTGTCAATTTCCCGGAGATTTTCGATCATCCCTGGCCGGACAGCAGATTGGAGATGGCAGCAAAATCCGACAAACTTAAAGATTCGGGCCTGCTGGACAGGTCTATCCCTGAATCCCTGAGCGATCGCGCCAAGGCCTCTTTGGGAATATCCATAACCTCTTTACGAGAGATTGAATTTATTATGGATTTACGCCTCTGGTTGAAGGCGCCGCGGATTAAAGTGAATAGCAGCTTCTCATCTTCAACCTTCACTGCAGGCAACTTGCGCATATTGAGCTTCAGTATGCTGGAATCGACTTCAGGCGCCGGATAAAATGAGCCGTGCCTTACCGTATGCACATATACCGGTTCGGTATAATACTGCACGAAGCAGCTGAGCGATCCGTATGATTTGCTGCCGGGCAAGGCCGCAAGGCGTTCAGCCACCTCCTTCTGCACCATCACCAGGCCGTATTCCAGAAATTTTCTGTTTTCGATCAGATATTCGATTATCGGCGCGGTTATGTAGTACGGGAGGTTCCCGATAACCTTGATCTTCTTCCCGACGAATATGCTTTCAATGTCGAACTTCAGGATATCGGAATTTATTATGGTAAGATTTGGAAAGGAATCTCCGACGATATCTTTCAGTATGGCGAAAGCCTTGGGATCCTTTTCGACGGCAAATGTCCTTGCGCCGGTCTCGGCGATATCTATGGTAAGGGCGCCAAGGCCCGGGCCTATCTCGAGGACTGTGTCGTCGCGGCTTATTCCGGCTTCCTTGATAAGCTTGCCTTTAATATTACCGTCTATCAAATAGTTTTCACCGAATCTCTTAAGCGGCCGGAAATCGTATCTTTTAAAAATATCCCGAAGCTGGCTTAAGGTAAGCATCTCTATCTCCGCGCCAGCCAGCGTTTCGCGCAAAGACGGCACGCCAGGAGTATCGCCTCTTGCATAGAAGACGGATCCGCCAGGCCATTACCGGCTATGTCAAAAGCGGTGCCATGGTCAGGCGACGTCCGTATGAACGGAAGGCCGAGCGTCAAATTTACTCCGGTTTTAAAATAGAGCATCTTGAATGGGCCAAGCGCCTGGTCATGATACATGGCAACTATTGCGTCGAATTTTCCGTTCAACGCGTCGTAGAATACCACATCGGCCGGCAGCGGCCCACGCACACCATGAAAACGCCTGGAGATCTCTTTTATTGCCGGGGCTATCACTGCGCTCTCCTCATCGCCGAAAGAACCGCCTTCACCGGCATGCGGGTTCAGCCCCGTCACCCCTATGCGCGGATGTTTGATCCCGAATAGGCCCGTCAGACTTCTATGGACAAGTTCGATGCTATCCCTGACCATGACAGGCGTAAGATTCCTGGAAACCTCTTTTAGCGGGATATGTCTGGTGATGGGGACTATCTTTAACTTATCACCTACGAACATCATGGCAAATTTTGAAGCGGCGGTCTTCTCGGCAAAATATTCCGTGTGGCCTTGAAAATTTTTAAGGCCGCTCTTCTTTACAGCGGCCTTATTGATAGGCGCCGTCACGACCGCATCGATCGCACCGGCCCTAAAAAGTTCTATCGCTTTATCCAGATACTGGATCGAGGCCCTGCCAAAATCGGGGCGCAACCTGCCATAGGAAAATCGGTTTTTATCTACGTTTCCAAGGTCTATCAACTCGGCCTTCAAACGCAACCCCATATCCGCATTCAGCCTGTCGACAATATACCTGTCTCCGATAACAAAAAAATTGGCAAGCCCCTTTACCTTTGGGCTTGCCAAACTCTTAAGCGCTATCTCCGGCCCCACGCCGGAAGGATCTCCGATAGTTACGGCTATATTAATTCTATTTGAACGCGATATAGGCATTCTTCTTCAGGCCTTCCACCCAACCCTTTATCTTGTCTCTCGCCTTCTCCTTGAATATCTCCTCTTCGATCCGATCCTTCGCATCGGCTAATGAAAGCGTTCTGGCCGGCCGCTTCTCTTCGAGCTTGAATATATGATAACCGAGGCTGGACTGTATCAGCTCCGAGACCTCCCCGTCCTTCAGCTCAAAGATCTTCTTCTCTATATCAGGCAGAAGGTCCCCCTTCTTCACATACCCCATGAGACCGCCTTCGAAGGCGTTCGGGCCCTGTGAATATGTATTCGCCAGTTCGCCGAAATCGGCACCTGACTTTATCTGCGCAAGGACACTTCTGGCTAATATCAGCGCCTTCTTGGGGTCGGGATCCGCTCTTATAAGGATATTCCGTATCTTCACTTCTTCGGGCTGGATAAACTGCTTGGAGTTATTCCGATAATATTGATCCACTTCGACAGGGGTGATCACTATGCGCGAACCGACATTTTGGTCTATGAGCTTCCTCGCTATGAGCTGTTCACGGTATCTATTCTTCAGGTCTTTCGCCGTTATGCCTTGCTGGCGCAGGGCTTCCTCAAAAGCCTCTTTGGAGCCCATCCTTGTCGCGACCTCTTCGATCTTAGCATCGACCTCTTTATCTTCAACCTGTATATTTAATTTCTTGGCTTCGCTTAATATAAGCCGGTCATCGATAAGCTGCTGGATCACCCTCTGCCTGGCATCAACAAGCTTAGCTACCAGCTCATCGCCCGCATAGACGGTCTTATATTGCTGATATATGGGAGCCAGCAGCCTGTCTATTTCACTGCGCGTAATTATCTCGTCGTTCACGACCACCTCTATCTTGTCGAGCACCTCCGCCGATACAAGGCTCACCGTCAGTGAACTAAAGAGAATGATCGCCGTACAGAGCATGGGTCTTAGTCTCATTAGGAACCTTTCGCTTGCGTTGCACTGCTCTCTTCTAAAATTTTAGAGGCATTCTCTTTGATCTCCACTCCGTATTTCTTCTTTAGATCCGATATCAATTTATCGAAGAGGTCGCTGCGCTTGCGGCGTTTGAGCTCTCCCTCTATGGCGCGCTTAACTTTATCGAACTCCTCGACCGAAGGCTCTCTCTTGTCCGTTAATTTTATTATATGATAACCAAATTTAGTATGGATGACTGCGCTGGTTTGCCCGACCTCGAGCTTCATGCAGGCATTTTCAAAATCCGGGACAAGCTGCCCTATCCTGAAAAAGCCGATATCCCCGCCGCGGCTCGCCGTAGCGTCTATCGAATGCATCCTTGCCAATTCCTCGAAATTCCCACCTTGCGACAGCTCATTGAGTATATCCGCGGCTTCCTTGTCCGTAGCCACTAAAATATGGGATGCCCTCCACATCGGCGGCGTCTTGAATTCGTTCTTATTGTCTTCATAAAATTTACGCATCTCGGCTTCGCTGACACCGGCCTTATCGTCAACCTCGTTCTTTATCATCTTGGCCACTATTATCTTCTTCTTCGCCTCATTTATAACTTCCTGCAGCTCCTTATCCTTATCTACACCTTTTCGTATCGCCTCTTCATAAAAGATCATCTCCACTATCATATCGTCGAGATACCTCTTCTTGCTCTTCTCGACAACGCCCTGGTAATATGAGGGCAGCTTGGCAAAACGCGCATTAAAATTGCCCAAAGTTATAAAACGATTGCTCACCTTGGCCAGCACAGTATTGTCTGATGCAGGCTTCCGGGAGCAACCGCAGGCAAGCGCGAAATAGGCCGCCGATACCAATATGAATATTATGATATATCTTCTCATATGATCAGTATGATATCATATCCGTGCTATTTTTTAAAGGGTTTATCTTGCCGCTTCCCCTTGCGGATTCGATTCCTTCCTGAACGAAACACCTGTCTTGAGACTGTCTATAGAGCTCTTCAGCAGTCTGCAATACAGGTCGAAACCTACAGCGTTTATATAACCATGCTGCTCTAACCCTAAAAGGTTGCCGGCGCCGCGTATCTGCAGGTCTTCCATCGCCAGCTTAAATCCCGAACCAAGTTCTTGAAATTTTTTTATCGCGTCCAGCCGTTTTTGGGATTCTGAGCTGAGTATGAAATTTTTAGGGATCAAAAGATATGCGTGCGCAGCCCGGGTGAAGCGGCCTACGCGCCCTCTCAGCTGATAGAGCTCGGATAATCCAAAAGCATCTGCCCTGTTTATTATGATAGTGTTGGCGTTCGGGATATCGATGCCCGACTCTATAATGGTAGTCGACAATAGACAATCGATCTTACCTCTTATGAAATTTATCATCGTCTCCTCAAGCTCGCTTTCGCGCATACGGCCGTGCGCTACGGCAATGCTGATCTCGGGCACTAACCGCGATACGGCACCGGCCAGCTTATCCAGCCCCTCTATTCTGTTATTCACAAAAAATATCTGCCCTCCCCGCCGTTTCTCTTTCAGCATTACCTCGCGTATCAGCGCATCATCATAATACGTTATCTTCGTCTCAACCGGAAGCCTTTCGGACGGCGGCGTATTTATGACAGATATATCCCTGCCGCCCATAAGCGCCAGATATAAGGTCCTCGGTATCGGGGTAGCCGTAAGGGTCAGAACATCTACGCTGAAACGCATCCTCTTAAGATACTCTTTGTGCTTTACGCCGAAACGCTGCTCCTCATCGATTATGACAAGGCCTAGATCTTTAAATTTTATATCCCCGGACAAGAGCCTGTGGGTCCCTATTATTATATCAACATTGCCGGCCCTGACCCCCTCTACGATCCCCTGCTGCTCCTGCTTCGTCCTGAACCTTGACAGCATCTCTACTCTTACGGGAAATTTCTTCATCCTATCCTTAAAAGTATTAAAATGCTGCTCGGCAAGGATCGTCGTAGGGACAAGTATGGCCACCTGCTTATTATCCATAACGGCCTTAAATGCCGCCCTTATGGCTACCTCGGTCTTCCCGTAACCAACATCCCCGCACAAAAGCCTGTCCATCGGTTTTGGCGATTCCATATCCTTTTTGACATCAATGATCGACCGTATCTGGTCGGGGGTCTCTTTGTACGGAAAATTCTTTTCAAGTTCTTTCTGCCAATCGACATCCGGAGAGAACGCGAATCCCTCTACAGCGGAACGCTTAGCCTGTACCTCCAACAGTTCAAGGGCTGTCTTATATATACCCTTTTTAGCCCTATCCTTAGCCGCCTTCCATATCTTCGAACCAAGCTTATGAAGTTTGGGCAGCCTCTTTTCAAAACCCAAATATTTTTGGATCTTATCCAGGTCGGCGAACGGGACATACAGCTTATTGCCTTCAGCGTACTCTATGACAAGGTGCTCTTCGTATTTCTTACCCACCTTTATCTTCTCTATGCCTGCATACTTGCCTATGCCATGGTCGATATGCACCACGTAGTCGCCGAAGTCTATGTCCACAAAATTATCTATAGGGGAATCTTCCGCATGGACAGCCAGCCGCTTCTGTATCCTCCTCTTGGCGATGCCTTTTATAGGCAGCACAATGGCAACGGCATGTTCCTGGACCGGGTCATATGTTATAGGGTCAACGCTGCGTATCTTCTCGACTTTATTATGCAGTAATTCTATCCTGAGGGGATATTCGAAAGTAAGCGGGTATATGGTTATGGTGTCGCCGAGCCTGGCGAAATCGCCTTCCTCGGAAACTCGCTTGCAGCCGCGATAACCGTACTCGACAAGCTTTGAGGCCAGTTTTTCAACATCTATCTCTTCGCTAAGGTAGATCTTGATGGAATCGAACATGTGTCGGCTTTCGGCTTTCGGCGGTCAGCTGCTCGACGATAGAAGCGGCGCGAATGGCGGCGTTTGGTCAGTAGGGAGTTAAAACTACATCTTCTTAGGGAGCGAGACTCCTAACAAACGCAATCCGTTAGCGAGCACTATCCTGACACAGTCGACCAGGACAAGCCTAGATTTCGTTAGGTCGAGATCATCGCTGACGACCCTGTGCTTATTATAGAAAGAATGGAACGCCGAGGCAACGTCTTGAAGATACTGCAGAACTACATACGGCTCCAGGACTTTTCCGGCGAGTATTACCATCGTCGGAAATTGCCGCAATATCCTCATCACCTCAAGCTCCTCCGGCTCTTTTAAAAGCTTAGAATCGAATTTTGCCGAAAGGTGCGCTTTTTTGGCATACTCTAATATTGACCACACCCTGGCATGTGCATATTGAATATAGTAGACCGGGTTTTCGGATGATTCCTTTTTAACGGAATCGATATCGAAATCGAGATGGCTGGACGTGCGCCTCATAATAAAACAGAATCTGGAAACATCCTTGCCCACCTCGTCCATAACTTCTCTCAGCGTTATAAACTCACCCGCCCGTGTAGACATCGAAACGACTTGGCCCGATCTGTATAGGGTCGCAAGCTGCACTATAAGCACCGACAGGGAATCTTCCTGAAAACCCAGGGCCTTTATAGCTGCCTTCATTCTTGGAATGTATCCGTGATGATCCGGGCCCCAAATATCCACTATCCTCTTGAAACCGCGCCTATACTTCTCAAGATGGTAGGCAATGTCCGGGGCTAAATAGGTGGTGCTGCCGTCCGACTTTACCACCACCCTGTCTTATCGTCTCCAAATGCCGTAGACTTGAACCAGACAGCGTTCTCGTTTTCGTATATATAACCTTTGCCCTTTAAGGCCGCTATGGCCTTCTCCACCTTCCCGGATTTTCTCAGGCCCTTCTGACTGTACCAGACATCGAACTTCACTCCGAAATCTTTCAGATCTTTCTTTATATCATCGAGTATCCATCTAAGACCAAATTCCCTGAAAGCGGATATGTCCGCGGTACTCTGGTGCTTCTTGCCATGTCTCTTCTTGAAGCCTTTGGCTATATCCGTCACATAAGCGCCCTTATACCCATTTTCCGGAAACTCCTCCTTGGCCCCCGATAGCTCCCTGTAGCGGATCCTTATGGAGTTGCCCAGAATATCCATCTGCGTGCCTTCATCATTTAAATAATATTCACGGGTAACATCATAACCCAGGAAGTCCATAATATTGGCAAGGCTGTCGCCTATCGCCGCCTGCCTTCCGTGGGCGATAGTCAGCGGACCGGTGGGGTTAGCGCTTACGAACTCTATTTGAAGTTTGATCCCTCTGCCGATACTGGCTTTTCCAAAACCGGCCTTTTTACGTTTTATCTCCAGAAGAACCTTGCATAAATAATCTTTGCTTAAAAAGAAATTTATAAAACCCGGGTGCTTGGTCTCGACCTTATCTACGATAGTGCTCATGCCGGCGGATTTAAAACGCTCCTCCAGCTTGGATCTCACAATATCGGCTATCTGTATGGGGGGTCTCTTTGCAAAAGCGGCAAGCTTCATCGATATGTTTGATGATATATCGCCATGCGACTTGTCCTTAGGTATCTCTAATTCTATTTTAGATTCGATCCCGTCGGGCGATGGCATACCAATTGAAACAAAAGTCTCCGCTACGGCCTTTGAGATCTCGGGTATAAGATGTTTTTCGATCGTTCCGTGAAGCATATTGGATTTTCCGGTATAAATTCATCCCGCAGCACACACTTAAATTGGCATTTAAGTAATATACTGCGGGATTAAAGATACGAACTTATTATACGTTTCTTAATTACTTCTTCTTTTTTCGAAGCTTCTTATTGGCGGTCTTCTTCGATGCTGCCTTCCGCACCGCTTTGCGCTTTATCTTCTTTTTCGTCTTTAGCGGTCCTTCTCTGAATTTCTCCAGCGGCGCGCCCTTCCATAATCTTTCGAGATCATACATTCGGCGCGTCTCCTCAAGGAAGACATGGGCTACGACATCACCGTAGTCCAACAGGATCCATGAGGCCTCTCTCTGGCCTTCTCCGTGCCACAGCCTGACCCCTTTCTCCTTAAGGCTATCCACTATATTATCGGCTATAGCTCTGACCTGCGTGGTTGAAGAACCGCTCGATATTACAAAATAGTTACATACGCCTAACGCCTTCTTCATGTTCAGGATGACTATGTTATGCGCTTTCTTATCCGCCGCGGCGCCGGCAATATCCCGCACCAGTTTCTTAGATTCTATGGCTTACTCCTGTTTTTTGAATTATTTTATATATTATGCCGCACCGAACGCCTATGCGCCATTAGACAATATTGTTATTTTTGAAATAGCACGTCCGGCAAAAAATCATTAAAGCCTTAAATGCGCTCCGCCTAACTAGGTCCTTCACGCCCCGAGCATGTAATTTAAAAGACCCGGCCGAAACTATTTCATTATCTTATACATCCCAGTACCACAAGAAGTGCATTTGCCTTTCATGGCCTGCCTCTTATTTTTCATGGTAACCTTCTGGGTGTCCTTCATCTCTTTTTTGGCTTTACACTTTACGCAATATCCGATCTCTCCCATTTGGAATCACCTCCTTTTAAACCGCTTCAACGCGGTATTTTTGAAAATTACTCTTTCAGTAAAATTGTAAAAATTATACACTACAACAGGGCCGGCAGTCAAGGGTGATAGCGTTATTTATACAAATTTCTATCAAGGATATACTTTCGAACCTTCTCCGGCACCAGATACCGTATCGACTTGCCTTCCTTGACGCGCCTCCTTATATCTTCGGACGACACCTCTATAGGTGTTATGACAACTGTCTCGACCTCTTTAGGCACCTCTTCCACCGGATAGCCGGGCCTATTCGCCACTATGAACTTGGATATCTTGAATATCTCATTCACGTCCCTCCATGAAAATAGATCCTTCAGGAGGTCGGAGCCTGTTATGAAATACAACTGGACATCCTGGCCGTATAATTTACGAAAATCTTTCAAGGTATCGATAGAATAAGACTTCTTTTTTGAGTCCATCTCAAAGGTCGACACTGAAAAGGAATGGTTATCCTGGATGGCCATCTCCACCATCTTGAGCCTGTCCTTGGGCTTTACATTAGCATCCACATTCTTGTGGGGCGGAATAAAAGTCGGTACGAAAACGAGCTTATCCAGCTTCAGCTTCGACAGGGCCTCTTCCGCCAATATGAGATGCCCTATATGAACCGGATTGAATGTGCCTCCAAGTATACCTATTCTCATTGATCGGCATTCCTCACTTTCTTATCTGACCGTTACCGTAAACTATATATTTATACGAGGTCAATTCCTCCAGCCCCATAGGGCCCCTCGCATGTATCTTGTCCGTGGATATGCCCATCTCGGCGCCTTTTCCGAACTCTCCTCCGTCGGTAAATCTGGTTGACGCGTTTAAATATACACAGGCCGAATCGACTTCGCGCAGAAATTTATCCGACGCCTTCTTATTCTCCGTGACGATCGCATCCGAATGGTAAGAGCCGTACTTCATTATGTGTTCTATGGCCTCTTCGACATTGGCTACGATCTTGACAGACAATATCAGGTCCAGATACTCCGCGTACCAATCCGCTTCAACGGCAGGCTTGATCCCTTTAACGATCTTCATGGTTTCCGGGCACCCTCGGATCTCAACACCAAAGGCCTTAAGCCTTTTAATGATGCGCGGCAGGACTTTCTTGGCTACCTTTTCATGCACAAGGAGCGTCTCCATGGCATTGCATACACCCGGTCTCTGGACTTTTGCGTTAAACGATATCTCCTCGGCCATCTTGAGATCAGCGGCCGCATCTACATAAGTATGGCAGACCCCTTTATAATGTTTTATAACGGGTATCCTGGATCTCTCGGTGACTTCCCTGATCAGCGACTCCCCGCCCCGGGGGATCACGAGATCTATAAAGAGCGTTTGCCGCAGCAGCTTATCCACCAAGCCCCTATCGGTCTCTTTTATTATAGATATACTGCCGTCGGGCAGACCGTGCTTGAGCGCGACCTTATTCAGAATACGGAATATGGCAATATTCGAATTTATCGCTTCGCTTCCGCCTCTGAGTATCACGGCATTAGACGACTTCAGGCAGAGGCCTATACAATCACTCGTCACGTTCGGTCTTGATTCATATATTATGAGAATTACCCCTATAGGCACCCGCACCTTTTTTATACAGAGCCCGTTCGGCCTTCTCCTGGTCTCCATGATCTGGCCGACAGGGTCTTTCAAGGCAGCTATATCTTTAAGGGATTTAGACATTCCGATCAACCTGGACTCAGTGATGACCAGGCGGTCTATGAGGGCCTGCGAAAGGCCTCTCTTTCTCGCCATAACCACGTCTTTAGCATTCTCTTTGATTATATACGAGCGGTTGGCGATCAAGGCCCTTGCCATGGCAGCCAAGGCCAAGTTCTTCGACTTCGTATCAATAAGAGCAAGGCGCCGTGAGGCGGCCTTAGCCTTATAACATATCTTTTCAACATCTATCCGACGATCCATATAACAGCCCTTTACAATATAACGAGGTCATCTTTGTGTATAACCTCATCCCGTGTCTTACGGCCGAGCACACTAATTATATCAGAGGTCTTGCGCCCTTTTATCTTCTCCAGTTCGGATGATGAGTAGTTCACAACACCCCTAGCCAGCTCCGTTCCATCCTTACCCATCACTCTTACAACGTCACCGGCAGTGAAACCGCCTTCAAGGCTGACGATCCCCGAAGCCAGCAGGCTCTTATCCTTTTCCATTAAAGCAATTTTGGCGCCGGCATCGATATATATGGAACCTTTTGGCTTGGAGGAGAAGGCTATCCATCTCTTCCTGGCTACAAATTTCGCCTTGGCCCCTTTAAAGGTCGTTCCTGCCGCAACACCCGAAGCGATCTTTACGATGATATCCTTGGCCGAACCGTTCGCTATTATACATTCTATGCCCGCCCCGGATGCCTTACGCGCGGCGTCAAGCTTTGTGGCCATCCCGCCCATGCCAAGCTCGCAATTGCTGACCTTGGCCAACTTTAAAACCTTAGCGTTGACCTCCTCGACAACCGGGATCAGATTGCAGTCATCATCCAACAGGCCGTCGACATCCGTAAGCAGAACGAGTTTGTCGGCCTCACACAGATCGCTTACGAGAGTGGCAAGCCTGTCATTGTCCCCGAATTTTATCTCATCCGTAGAGACCGTATCATTCTCATTGATAACAGGAACGGCCTTATGCTTTAAAAGTGTTTCTATTGTATATTTAATATTAAGGTAACGCTTTCTATCATTAAAATCTTCTTGGGTCAAAAGTATCTGACCGGCCAGATATCCTTTAGTCCTGAAATATTCGCTATACACATGCATCAGGTAGCTCTGCCCGATCGACGCACTCGCCTGAAGCTCGCAAAGTTCCCGCGGACGCTTCTTCAGTCCGAGAAGCCCCATCCCGGCCCCAATGGCGCCTGAGGTCACCAGCAGGACCTCGGAACCGCCATCCAATACACGCGCTATCTGGGCGGTAATATCCCTGACCCTATCCTTATTCAGAGAGCCGTCCTTGGACGTTATGACCTTTGTGCCTACTTTTATGACTATACGTTTTGATTTTTGCATACCGTTTTGACCGTCTTTAATTTTTTATATGTTTCTTTTAAAAGCCTTTCTATGCCCTCTCCGGTCAGGGCCGACAATAGAAATAGATTCTTTCCGGTAAATCGCTTCTTGAACTTTTTTATATTCTCTTTTGCCTGAGGATGATCTATCTTATTGAGAACCACTATCTGCGGCTTACGGCCAAGTTCTTTTGAATATAAACGCAATTCTTTATTCAGCTTAATATAGTCGGTATACGGATCCCGGCAGTCGCAAGAGGCGATGTCGATCATATGTATCAACATCTTGGTCCTTTCGACATGGCGCAGGAATCTATATCCCAGCCCCTTGCCTTCATGGGCGCCTTCGATGAGGCCCGGTATGTCGGCAACCACAATGCTGTCTTCGTAAAATTTTACAACCCCCAGGATGGGTTCTTTGGTTGTGAATGGATAATTGGCTATCTTTGGCCTGGCACTTGATATCCTGGATATAAAAGTCGACTTGCCGGCGTTCGGATATCCCACTATACCGACATCCGCTATAAGTTTAAGCTCCAACAGTATCGTCTTCTCCTCGCCGGGAGAACCGGGCAGGGCTTCTCTGCCTCGAGAATTAGGTTTTCCGCCGGCGCCGCCTTTAGCGATGACGACCTTACTATCCAAACTAACGATATCGCGCAGCAGTAATCCTGTATTGGCGTCTTTTATGATAGTCCCGACGGGAACTTTTATGTGAAGGTCTGGGCCTCTGTGGCCCTTCTTATGGTTGGAACTTCCGTGCTCTCCGGACTCGGCCGTAAAATGCTGCCGGTATTGAAAATCCAGCAGGGTCTGAACATTTCTGTCGGCCTCGAAGACTATGCTTCCGCCGTCTCCTCCCGGACCGCCGTCAGGATGTCCTATGCGATCCCACTTATCGCGATAACGGCTGTTGCAGCCGTCTCCGCCGTTTCCGGCTTTAATGTATATCTTTACTTCGTCTATAAACATTACTTGGGGGTCGGGATAATAGTCACAACCTTAGTGGGGCTGAAACTGACCTTGCCGTTAACCAAAGCAAACAGAGTGCCGTCCCTGCCAACGCCGACATTCCTGCCCGGGCTGAACCGCAGCCCCTTCTGCTTTAAAATTATGCTTCCTGCCGTTACGATTTGGCCGCTATATCTCTTAACACCCAGATTTTTGGGTTTAGAGTCTCTGCCATTGATCATGTGTGCCATCGAAAATCACTCCTTCGGTATCTCTATCTCTTTTACCTTTACCATTAAAAGGTCTTGCCTGTGGCCTATCTTCTTCTTTTCACTTTTACGCTTTTTATACTTAAAAGCTATGACCTTGTCGCCTCTGGCCTCGCCTAAAACATCGCATAAAACCTGACTACCCTTAAGATACGGCGTTCCAACATGAATCGAATTGCCTTCTTTTGCGAGCAATACCTTGGTCAGCTTAAGCTCTCCGCCAACTTTGGCCTTCAGCCTTTCGATCAATACGATATCGTTTTTGGCCACCTTATACTGCTTACCGCCTGTTTCTATAACAGCATACATTAAATACCTCCATAGATTTTATTTAGACCGACTACTATATCATAGTATAGAATAACCGTCAAGTGCTTATTGACAGCGCCTTTTCAAGCTAAAAGCATCAGTTTTTGGCCTGCAGAAGCTCGCTCCATATCTCGTGGAACCTCACAAAACGTTTTACTTCCGGGTCTTCGACTTGCGGATACGTCTTCATATGCCCGGCAAATTCGTTCTCTATGGCAGGAAGATCCGTGTTTAAGGCTCCTAAAAAAAGTTTTAGCTCATCCACGGGAACGCCTTTCGCCGCTGCCGAGGCCGCTTCCGCCATCCTTGCCTGATATTCCATGAACTGCTCAGGGTGCTTAGCCATGAGGAAATTGGTAAACGCCCAGCTTTGGGCATACGCATCTATCTTGGCCTTATTGGACAATCCGCTGAAGCTGCCCATCTTAAACGACATGAGGAATTCTATCGGATTAACGCTGTTCTTCTTTTCCATCTCTTGAAATTTAAATAGCCATATCTCATCGATCGATCCCAGCGGCTCCGTTGCGCAATAAGTGGCTATCCCTTCCGCCAGCCATGAATTGGACGCCTCGAACTCCACATCCTCAAAATCCTCTTTACTTATCTTCAATATCTTCATCAACAACTCTTCTTTTTTCTTATAGTCCTTAGTCTCCAGGAATTCCTTCTTCTTCTCTGTGAGCTTCTTGATATCCGTATTGGGCTTGGACAGGATTATGTTCTGCAGGGACCAATTATGAAATATCTCATGGGCAAATTCATGTCGCAGCGTTGAAAAAGTCTGGTCTATAAGCTCATTTTTGAATAGGCTGTAAGTGTCCCAATATTTATCGGTCAATTCCTTAACGTGCGCGTCGATAAAGACGTGATGGCGCTCATCCACCCTCTTCTTAATATAGCCTACGATCTCATCTATGGATTTCCCGGTCCTTCCGACAATAACATCGAATACGATCTTCTCCATCCGGTCCCCAAAACCATTAAATATATACAGGGTCTTATCCGTCGATTTAAAATATCCCACGGCAAGCCAGAACGGAACACCGTCGGTAATGGCGTAATTCGCGTAATCGGCGAAGTCATCGAACACAACGATATAATTCTGGCCGGAGCTCTTCCTGCCCTTGAAGAGCTTAAAGAACTTAAGGTAGATATCCGTATAGGCCCTGCGCAACGATTTTTTATAGGAGTTCACCCATACTTCATGGGAATCGGTGAATAGGACGACGTTCCCCTCCCTGTACTCTTTCATCTTCGGGAACTGTTCTTTTAACCGGTCTTCTACGCTCTTCGTCTCGGCATTATAAACCGGAGCAAATAATAACGCATCTATCTCTTCCGGCCGGACGCCCATCTCTAAAGCGCCTCCGCCTTCGTCAAACGAGAGCAACACCTGGTCGGGATTCACATCGATTATCTTACCGTCGAGAACTATGCCGTTCGTCTTTCTAATAACGACATCATTCTTATATTGCCAATCGATCTCTTTCTGCGTCTTATACTCTATCTTATCTATCTGCGAAGCCTTCAACACAAAATTCGCGCCTTTCCACTCAACCGTATACTCATCCTTGGTTTTGCTGAGAAGCTTCGCCTCCATAGTCCCTCCGTGTTTGAGATGTATAACCATCCCATCCAGCGGGGCTTCGGGTTTTGGAGTGGATCCTTTCATGGAGCTGGTTACGCCGCTTAGTGAGCGGCGGGCATCCTTCTTTATTCCATCAACAGTCTTGACGGCCTTGGACGTGCCCTCCTCTATCCTTGCGGACAAGGCGGCAACCTTGGAATTGAATGCGAGGTTATAGCGCATCTGGTGTTGGAAGGCAAAATATCCCAGCGCGGTCACGACGATGATAAATGCAGCCGAAAGGATTAAGATTTTCCTCATATCTATACTCAGCACGAAATGTTATCGGGCGTTGCGCTGCTCTATTTTTATGTCCTCTATGTGGAGGCTGGGGTCTTCGATTATACGGATGCTCTTCCGAAAACGCCTCTCGATCGGTCTTATCATATTCTTCTCGGGCGCGGTCAGATAACAGGCTACCTCCGGATGCAGTGAAACGAATATCTCCCTGGACACGGCATCCTGGAGATACCGTTCAAGTTTTCTTATAAGCTCGATGGATATCGTCGGGACTGCCTTCACTATGCCCCGGCCATTGCAATAAGGGCACTTCTGATAGCTCTTCCGTTCTATGCTGCTGCGGACCCTCTGGCGCGTCATCTCAACGAGCCCTATGCCGGAGATATTCAGTATCTTGGTCTTAGCCTTATCGTTCTCCAGCGCCCTCTCGAGCGTTTTAAATACGCTCTTCCTGTGGTTGGGCGATTCCATATCTATGAAATCTATTATTATGATGCCTCCCAGATCCCGCAGCTTCAGCTGCCGCGGTATCTCTTCAGCGGCCTCCATATTCGTTTTAAAAACGGTGTCTTCCAGATTTCTCCTGCCTACAAATTTTCCGGAATTTACATCTATCGCCACCAGGCTCTCCGTCTGGTCGAATATGAGATAGCCTCCGCTTTTTAACTGAACGATCCTATCGTAGAGTTTCTCTATCTGTTTTTCTATCTCAAACTTCTCGAACATCGATATCCTGTCGCCGTAAAGTTTAAGCTTGGACCTTAGGTGAGGCGCCAGGATCCGCAGAAAGTGCGATATCCTTTTGAAATCGTTCCGTGAATCTATCTCAAGCCTGTCAAAATCGTCAGTGAAGACATCTCTGGCAACACGCAATATTAGATCATATTCCTGGTGTATGAGACACGGAGGTCTCGCCTTCTTTGCCCTCGCTCTGATATGATGCCATAACCCAATAAGATAACGCGCCTCTCTTGAAAAATCACGCAGGGTCACGCCTTGAGCGGCCGTTCTAACAATGAACCCCAGATCCTTGGGAAGCTTCAGCTCTTCGATTATCTTGCGTATCCGGTCCCTCTCCTCTTTCGACTCTATCCTTTTGGAAATACCTATATGGTTGCTGAATGGCGTGATGACAAGAAATCTTCCGGGTATGCTTATATGAGTTGTAAGTCTGGACCCTTTGGTCCCTATTGGTTCCTTGACTATCTGGACCAGAACTTCGTCCCCCTTCTTAAGTATCTCTTCGATGGATGGTATGGGCTGTTTCTGCCTGTCCTGCCTCTCCATCTCTTCATCCATAGGCATCTCATCCAGAAGCTTCTCATAACCAGAATTATCGCTTACGGCGTCGGAGACATATAAAAATCCGTTCTTCTCGAGGCCAAGATTAATGAAAGCGGCGCCCATACCGGGAAGCACCGAATCGACCCTGCCCTTATAGATGCTGCCGACAAGATTGGACGCTGTGTCGGAACGCTCTATATAAAATTCCTCTATCTTTTTATTATCCAAAATAGCAACGCGTTTTTCATGCTGAGTAACATTTATAAAAATTTCTTTATGCATATTAAGCGATCTCCTCTGCGCTTACAACCTTGACCCCTGACGGCAATTTACTATTAATAGACTCCATAAAAGATCCGGGTTTGACCGGCTCATCTATGTAAAATATGGCTTCTTCACCCTGACTTGCTACCCCGAGCTTCAGCGCCCTGGTAATGCTTATCTTCAGGTGTGGGTTGAATCCCTGAGTTAGGCTGACCGGTAATCTGGCCCGCCTTGAGGCTCTTTGAAAAAGCCTCAGTAGATCTAAATGCGAAATAAACCGCATATCATCCGTCTTTGAAAATATTATCTTTATTTTCCTTTGAAGCTCCAAATTATCTTTCCGCAACATCTTAAATTTAAATTTTGCAGACAAAAAAAAGATTGCACTTAGCTTTTTTTGATCACACTATCCGTCACGGCCTCGCAATCGTGAATAAACTCTTAAAAGCTCAAGCCGCGCTCAATAGTGTATTCAATGGTTTGCTATTGTGCAATCTCTGATCGTAGAAGACTTACCGTTTTTTATTCTTCTTATTCTTTTTAGCTGCCGCGTCAGCCTTGTCCTGCACCGACGTGAACATGGGAATGGTCACATCATTTGCCGTTGGACTGGATTCAAGCACTTTGTCAGCGGTCAGCATATTGACCGTTATGAAGAATATCAACTCCGTCTTCTGTTTCTGTTTAGACTTTTTCGAAAATAGCAAACCGAGATACGGGACATCGCCGAGCATGTCTCCCACAATTGGCATCTTCGTAGTGACGTCGACGTCGTTATCCTTTATCATACCTCCTATGAAAATCGTATCGCCGTCATTTATCCTGACCTGCGTCTTGGCCAGTCTTGCGGAAAATACAGGTGCGACCACACCGCTGGCCGCATCGAGCGTATCATATCGCAAGAGATCACTAATCTCGGGCGCGAGATCCACAACGATCTCGTTATTATCATTAACATGCGGAGTAACTTTTAAAAGAATACCAAGCGTCTTCGCGTCATACCCGATTATCTCCATCTTACCGGTGGAAGAATTTCGCTCATACTTTGGAAGATTAAGCGTCTGGCCAACATTTATAGTCGCTTCCATGTTGTTTAATGTGGCTATGCGCGGATTCGACACGATCTCGGTATTGGCCCTGGCCTTGATCATCTCTAATACCGCTTTAAACTCTGAAAAATCTAGTGTTCCAAAACTGAATTGGTCGGGCTGGGCATACGGAAAACCATAAACACCGTCTCCGGATCCTGGAAATTCGGCTGATTCGGTAGTGCTGGTAGTGCCGCCTGCACCCGCAACCGTAGTCTGCGGAGAGGCTGCCAGGGTTTGCGGAAAATATGGATTCCCTTCATTCTTCTTGTCATTGAACGGCGTCTTCCATGCATCAAACGGAAGAGTGGTCGGCCTCTTTGCGCCGGAAGCCGTAAACTTTATATTCCAATCTATGCCCATCTTCTCGCTATCTTCGAGCACAGTCTCTATCGCCCTGACCTCGATCAGCACTTGAGGCGTCTTTCTATCAAGCCTGCCTATTATCTGGCCTATCTTGTATATATTGGTTGGAATATCCGTAACCAATACGGTATTGGTCCTTTCATCATACATTACCTTGCCGCGGTCGCTGACTATATCTTTTATGGCGGCAACCACGTCTTTGGATTTACTGTAATTAAGATTAAACGATTGAGTGGCCAACTCTTCCTGCTTAAGCTTATCTATGGTAACTACACGTATAATGTCCCCTTCTCTCTCATAGGCAAACCCGTAGTTTCGCAATATGATATCGAGAGCGGATTTCCAAGGCTTATTCGTCAGTTTTAGATCGACCACGCCCTTGACATCCGGCGCAGGCACTATATCGACACCGGAAACTTCGGATATGTACGCCAAAACAGTCCTTATGTCAGCACCTTTAAAATTAACGGTAACGTTACCCGGCTCAACTACCGCAGCTTCTTCCTCTTGTGCAGCCGCAGGTTTTTCGACAGCGCTTTTCTGCGCATCTACAGGCGGTTCTTCCGAAACGGCTTCGGGAGCGGCTTCCTTCGATTCGACTGCTTCGGGAGTCTCTGCGGGTGCGCTATCGGCCGAGCTTGCCATTTCAGGTATAGCCGCTGTGGTCTTCTGCGCATCCTCTTGGGCAAATGACGGCTTGGAGCTGAATCCGAAAGAGAGACAAATAAAACAAGTCATTATTAATATAAAAGTCCAGCTGAAATATTTAATACATAATCCGGTTTTTTTATTCACCCTGCCACTCTCCTTCTTTTACAAGGTTTACAGTATGTTCTTTACCGTTTATAGTAAGAGTTATAGCACTGTCGGAGATGGCCTTGACCTCGATCTCCGATATCACATCATTCTTCTTTACCATAGTACCGTTGATTATCGCTACCCTTTCCCCTTTTGCCCCTATAGCTATGCCCTCTAGTTTTATATCATCGATCGATGTAACGTCTTCAAGCGATATGACTGCCGGCCTGTCCTGTCCGATCAACGGAACAAACGGATCTCTCCGTCCCTTGGCTTCATACTTAAAATTTTCGGACATTGCAAACGGCACGGCGACAAATGATATCAAGACCAGACCGACGATCGCTGCGATTAAAACATTTTGCATATTGCGTCTATTCATCGGATCATTTTCCTTTTAACAGAATATAGGTAAGAACCATCAGCTCAACGTCATGTTTCTTGGGATTATCCTTATTGGCCTTTATGTGCAGATCCGCCACCTTCATGAATCTGTTGGCGCTTTCCAGACGCGAAATAAAACTGCCAAGATCGTTATATCCGCATTTAGCGCTTATGAGTATAGGTATCTCGCGGTATATCTGATTAGGCCGCGGCGCATTGCTCTCTTTCGAAACGACCGGAACTATCTCCACGATCTTAACGTTTGACGCTTTCGCCATTCCGGATAATTCTTCCAGAAGGGCCGGTATCTCCTGCTCTATCGGCAGCATATCCTCGTAGCTATTTATCTTCTGGCGGTGCAACTCTATATCATTTTTATATTTAGCTATCTTCGCCACATCGGCTTGGGCCGAACCAAGCTCAAAGCCTATCCTGCTTACCTCGCCCATAGCTTGCACGGCATTTACTATCTGCGGCTTCAAAAGAAAGGTTACATATAAAAATAGCAGGATAGCCGACGTCAGCGCGATAAAAATGATCGTCTGTTTTTTATTAGCTTTAAAATCTATTGGCAATTTTATCATACGAACCCTGTGCGGTCTTTCCTATTTAAATAAACACGATATCTTAAAACTCATAACTTCCTGATCGTTCTGTTTATCGCTTTTGATCGATACCAGCTCTATGCTGCTAAAATTCGAATAGAATTTAACGTTATCCTTTAAGCTTTTTATGAATCTCCCCACCACTGCGGCGCCTTCCTCTCCCCGGCTGGCAGCATAGCCCATAATCACGAGGGACCTGGTGACTATCTTCTCCGTGACTATCTTGGCGGCCTGCGGATCTTTTTTAGCGGCGCCGGAGGGCTTGGCCTCAACAGGTCTCTCCTCCGACTTCTCCCCATACGTCAGATCATTGAGCCATATGCCGTTAGTCATGGAGTCGCTCAAGGCATCCAGGCATTTGGTCCAACTGAACCTCTTCACCATAAGCTCATTTATAGCGCTGACTTTATTATTTATCGTATCGTTTTGGAGCCTGAGGGAATCGGCCTCTTTCTTCTGCGGCAATATCTGATCATAGCGTTTACTTAACTTTTTAAACTGACTCTTACTATAGGATTCGACAACGAATAGAACTGCATGCAGGATTATTATCACAACCAAAACGCTAAGGCCTACATGGAGGAACATGGCGCTATGCAGATCTATATTGGAAAGATCAAATTTCTTGAATCTGCTCTCCCGCTTTTTAAGCTCTTCCGGCAATAAATTTATCTTTATCATAGGTTACCTAATGGCCAATCCACAAGCGATCGAAAAAGAATTTTTCATCTTTTCGATCTGCGCGGTATCAAGACCTACCGTCTTAAGTGTCGCGAACTGAAAAGGGTTCCAAAACGACGGATCGCATTCGAAGACATCCTTAAAGGCTTCGTTCAGCCCTATTACGTCCGCACTGCCTCCGGAGATATAGATATGATCTATTCCTCTGCCGCTTTGATTTTCATGATAACTAAAGGATAATTTCACATCATCCAGGAGGCTGTTGAGAACCGACTTCACGCACTCCCTTATCTCCTGTTCTTTATCTTTAGGCGGCGATATCTTCATATTTTCTGCTGCCTTGATGTCGCAAGCCATCTTTTTGGCTATGGAATTTGTCAATTCGTTTCCGCCGATAGCAACATCCCGGGTGAAATATATGGACGATCCCCTAAGTATTATAAGGTTGGTCAGCGCGGCGCCTATATTGAGCAGGGCTATAGTATTTTCAGGATCGACGGTGGTCATGCTTGTCAAAAAGGCATTCGCTAAAGCAAAGTTGTCTACATCTACTGTGACGACCGATAGTCCCGCCTCCTCGGCCAATTTGATCTTGTCCTGCACATGTTCTTTTTTAGCTGCCACAAGTATTACGCTCAATCTTCCATCCTTCTCATTCTTCCGCAGGACTTGAAAATCGATTATGCAGTCATTGATATTGAACGGTATGAATTTCTCGGCCTCGAATTTTATAGCGCCCCGCAGAGCCTCGTCGTCCATCTTTGGCATAGAGATAAATCGGACTATGACCGATGGGCCGGATACACTGATAACCACCTCTTTAGATGATATCTTCGCCTCTTCCGAAACGGTCTTTATCAAAGCCGCTATCGACTCCCGCGAATTGCTGATTATCCGTTTGAACCCCACCGCCGTAACGGAAGGCTTGGCGCCGGAAACCTCGGTCACCTCAACCATTTTAATAGCTGATGCGCCTATATCAAGCCCAACCTTAACTTTTGTTTTAAATTGTGTTTTCATCTTATCTCTTATTGGTACTGCCCAAAACAGTTTTAGCCGCGGCAGCCGCTGTGGCAGTCTGGGTCGAATCTTGCCCCGGAATAGCAGCCGATGCTTTTTTGATATCCTTGATCTCTATATTGAAGTCTTTGTCCATCAGGCTTTTCATCGATTCAATGATAAATAATTCATGCTTCAACTTTTTATTAGCTGGATTAGCCGCAAGCTCCTGTTTCATCTCTGAGGCGACCTTCTCGAAAGACTGTATGGTCTTGATCTTATCTTCAGGCTTAAGCTTCTTCCAATTCTCGACTATATTAGGACCGGCATCCGTCTTTGGGTAAACCTCGTATACTTGCTGCAGATTCTCTACCTTCACGGCAGGCCCTTCCGGGGATTTGACTTTTTCGATACTGTATTTATCGGCCACCTCTTCTCTGGGCGGTATAACAACAGGCTGAGCCGCGGGTTTCGGTTTTTCAGGTTGAGCCGGGCCGTAAAACGCCATATAGTGATACCGAAAAGCTCCGACCGTAAGCGTGGTCAATAATGCAAACAGGGCCAGGTTTACAAATAGAAGCTTGGTCTCTCTTTTGTCTATTTTATCGCTCATCTTCGCTGCCATATAGGATACCCACCGGAACCTCCGCCCAACTCTTGATTAATCACAAATTGTTTCGTAACAACCGGAAAGCCTGGCGGAAGACCCAACGGTTTATCCGCCGCACTGGCCCAGCTGTCAGTGCCCTGGTTGATGTCACGGCTTGAATATATCGGCAAAAATCCAAAAAGTTCGGCCTCGGTATCGATAGTGGTGATTCCGTTGGCGAAATTAGAACCGTTCGTAGACCCGCCCAAGATAGCATTAAAATTACCGCAAGCCAACATATTTATATTGCCCTGCACATTCGCGACATCTCCTAAATTAAACCCTCCCGTATAAATATCGCCGTAAGATATCAAGTTCAATCTATCATTTGAGCCGTTCCATGGCTGCACTATAGTTATATCGCCAGTCGCTATTACGGTCAGGTCGGATTCGTTGTTCCACCAGTCCTGGGCGTTAAAAACTATACTGGCATCACCATCAACGAATACTATCTGAGAGCCGGATGGCACCGTTGCGCTAAAGACACCGGACGGACCAAAGTTCGTATCGCCAGAATAGTAATTCGTATCTCCCGGACCTGATATTCCCAGGTCGGTACCTGTCGGATTGTTCTGAGGCTGATTAAGATATCCGGTATAATAGTATACAAAAGCATCCTTATTATCGATTACCGTGTCAGCGGCTACATTATCCGCGGTAAATATGGCAAGCTGGGCAGCGTCCTGGGCGTCAGCAGCCGTTACGCTCCCGTCCCCGTTAGTATCGGTTACATACTGACCGTCATTATTAACGTCAAGATTAGTCATCGCGCTTGGCGACATCCAAAAAGACATCGGAGAAACGTCGGTGCTGTTCTCAGCCACGGTGCCGCTATAAGTAACATATACGCCATTGGTGCTGCTGTTCGGCGTAACGGTCGATCCGCATTCTATCGGACCATCGGCTGTAATGCCATAAGTCAGCCACCAGAAAAGCAACCTGATCCTATGGCCCGTAAGGGACATCGGACCTACCGCTCCGATAGGAAGACCGTTCGTATAGCTGGATGTGAAACCGTATTTTGTCGTTACCGTGACCGATCTGCCGTTGGCAGTACCTGTCGAAGATATCATGAAAACATTGGCCTGCGACGTTATGTCCGCGACAACACTATAACTTCCGACCGTAGCTCCCCCGATCTGGACATTTGTGGCGCTTATAGACTCCGGCCATACAACTTGTGAGGCAGTGTCGGATACGCTTCTTAGTCTCGTATACATATCTTCGGCACCGGCAATGGCCGCATAATAGGCTGCCTGCGAATCATTGCTCGTCCTGATCTGTATGATCTCTCCCGAACCAAGAGTTACGATCACAACGGCCACGAGTATTATAACGGCTAAGGCCGAAAATACTATTATCGCTATAAATCCTTTTTTAGTCATATGGCTAATCGTTCCTAAGATATACAGTGTCGCTGTATGAAGCGGTGATATTGGGCCTATTCAGCGACTGCGCTTGTGTCACCGTAGCCGTCACCCTGACAATGTTGGCTGATAACGCAACAAACTGCAGGCTCGTTATGCCTAAGGTGCTGGCTAGATCATGCGTAGCCCCAACACTGTCAATATACTGCACGATATTTTGTCCGGTGCCGGCATCAACACCAAGCAAAAACGAACGCGGAGTAGTGCCTATCGCGTCAGGTTCTAAGGCAAAATTTATCCTGTTACCTCCCACGATAGCATATGCTGTTGCGCCGACTATGCCGTTCCGCCTCGAGTAGTTGACGCCAGCCATTGTGTCAGTGCCTGCAGTGGCATCATATTGGCCGTTTATAATCAGCGAGAGCGCCGATCTCGCTATTCGCTGTGTTTCTATCATAGGGACCTGCTCATACCACCAGATCAACCCCATTTCATAAACACCCCATGTGCCGGCAATAATAAAAAAACATATCAGAGTGCCGATCAGCAATTCGGCAGCTGTAAAGGCTTTTGAATTAAATAAATTATACCTATTGATGGTTCGCAATGTTGGTCCCCACCCTTTCCGAACATGTTACTATCGTCATCCCAGGCGTCCGCTCCGGCCACGAAACGACAAAGCCTATAGTTTTAAATTGTCGCGTTCCTCTTGTTGTTATGGTCGGAGGGTATGGAGTAGGAGTTGCGGAATAATTAATACCATCGACCGCCGTAACAACCGCGGCATTAGAAGGAAATGTGTTCGTGTCGTATTGGCCGAAATTATATCCCAGGGCTATCTCTTTCTCAAGGTAATCCCTTGCTAAGCTCATCGCCGTGAATCTATGTCTGGCCTGATAAGCGCTGTATCTAGAAATGAGAAAAGTACCGATAACGGTAATTAGGAGAGTGGCCAATATTGCGGTGGCCATTAATGCTTCAATTAATGTTAAGCCTCTTTTGTCTTTTAAATACATTATGCCTTTTCCAAAAGATCAAACTATAACGAATGCCCCTCATTGATTCGAGTGCATTTGACCGGCGGCACATTCCCCACCGGCTCTAAAATATACGTCCCGCCTGCCGGACAACGAGGCCTTCCAGTGGTCAAATATTGATAAACCTCATCCTCATCAACCTCTCCGCCAATCGGCACTGAGCGGTCACTGGACCATCTCAGAATGGCTACCTCTATCTGTTTCATCGTGGCTATGCATGCAGCTGCCGCTGATTCGCGCCTCGTTTTGATATAATTAGGAACGACAACCATGAGAAGAATGCTAATGATACCAACAACAACAATTATTTCAATTATACTGAAGCCCTTACGAGGCATTACCATTATTATATTGCTATTAGTTGATATAAAATAATACTAAATATATTAATTTAATAAACTTTATCATATAGAAGATGGTTTGTCAAGGGAGCGTCTAAAAATAGAAAAGGACGGTAAGATATACCGCCCTTTCCTAAAGCCCTTATTGCTGAAATTATTATATGACGTGCCCATTAGGACATGTCACATCGCCAGCCGCGTCAATGGCATAGGCTCCACCAGCTGGACAAGCAGGCACAACACGTATGTAGGCCGGCGCCAACACACCTATATTAGCCGGTACGCCTAACCCATCCGCTTCATACGCTACCGCGCAGCCTTGCAGCTGTCGCAGGTTCGCTCTGCATGCATTTACTATAGCATTCGCCCTCGCCGTAGCGAAGTTCGGAATAGCTATAGCAGCCAATAGACCTATAATTGCGACGACTATCATAATTTCAACGAGCGTAAAACCTTTATTCTTTCTTAGCTTCATCATTGTACTCACCTCCTTTTCCCCAAAATTGGGTTCTTTTTTCCTTCTGATTGGAGTATTATGTATAATAAAAAATCTCCAATCAGACCACACTTTTCCTTCAAAAGGTCATGAATGGAGAAATTTAATAAATATATATAATTGCTTTTTAAATCATTCCATCCATACCTTCAATATAAGTATACCTGACGAACAGGCTAGCGTCAAGGTATCGAACTGATCTATTTTGTTCACAAAAAACATGGAAAATGCCGGAGAGATTCTTGCTCCGTTTAAAATATATCGATCAAAAAATCGCTAAAGTTACATTACAAGCGTCGTTATTTTGAATATCGGCAGGAACATACACACAACTATGGTCCCTATAACCAACCCTAGAAAAGCGATGATCAAAGGTTCTATCAGGCTCGTTAAACCGCTTACTGCGGTATCTACCTGCTCATCATAAAAATCGGCTATTTTTGTGAGCATCTTCTCCAGCTCTCCGGCCTGCTCGCCAACGGATATCATTCTCGTAACCATTGGAGGAAAAAGTTTTGATCTGGCAAGAGGATCCGCTATATTCTCCCCTTCCCTGACATTGGTCCGGACATTGTCAATAGCAAGCTCGACAACCTTATTGCCGGATGTTTTTCCGACTATCTCCAAGGCAGAAAGGATCGGAACGCCTGATTTTATAAGCGTCGATAGAGTCCTTGTAAATTTACTGATGGCGACTTTTTTCAGAAGTATTCCGAATATGGGCATGTTGAGCAAAAACGAATCCAGCATTAGGCGGCCCTTCTCCGTTTTTGCATATTGCATGATCAGAAAACCCATCAAACCCAAAAAACCAAAAGCAAAGAGGTAGTACGCCCTGACAAAATCGCTTATATTTACCAGTATAAGCGTAGGGGTTGGAAGAGTGGCATTAAAAGAGGCAAATATGTCTTTAAATACGGGTATGACCTTAATAAGTAAAAATAATGTGATCAATATGGCCATACTGCTAACCACGGCAGGATAGACGAGGGCGGACTTAACTTTATGCTGCAAGGCGTTCGTCTTCTCTAAATAGACCGCAAGCCTTTCAAGTATATCATCCAGCATACCGCTGGCCTCACCGGCCTTGACCATATTCACAAAAAGGGATGAGAATATCTTCTTGTGTTTTGCCAACCCTTCGGAAAGACTCGAACCGGTCTCAACATCACGGCGGATCGATGTTATAACGGCGCCAAAAGTCTTATTATCCATCTGCTCTCCAAGAATATCGAGAGCACCTACCAGGGGAATACCGGCGTCAACCATGGTTGCGAGCTGGCGCGAAAATATGACCAGATCTTCAAGCCCAACCTTCCTGGAGGTAGAAAAAGAAAAGTTCATAGCGGGAGAAGATTCATTCAATGATATTATTATCAGATCCCTTTTCCGGAGATCAGCTATTGCCTCATTCCGGTCTTTCGCTTCCACCATTCCGGTTAGAGTATTACCGCTTTGGTCCTTTGTAACATACTTAAAATTTCCCATCGACATACGCCTTTCGATAGTTGTTCACGCGGCTCAATCCTCGGACGTCACCCGAAGAACTTCCTCAAGGGACGTGACACCGTTAAACAAATTCTCTAACGCATTATCTCTTAAAGTGAGCATATCCAAATTCGCGATCGCGTGAGCCTTCATCTCTTCGCTCGATGTTTTTTTAATTATCATGTCCCTTATAACGTCGTCGATCAACATTGCCTCTAATATGGCAAGCCTGCCGTAATATCCGGAATCCCCGCATTTCTGACACCCTTTGCCCTCGTAAAAAAATATCTTACCCTGCTTCTTCAATTCTGCAGGATCCAAGCCAAGCCGTTCCATCACATTTGCCGGGATCGGCACCTCCTCCTTGCAGGACGGACAGACTTTGCGCATAAGCCTCTGAGCGGAAGACATAACAAGACTGGAAGCTACCAAAAACGGTTCGACGCCCATATCTATCAAACGCGTTATAGCGCCTGCGGCATCATTTGTATGCAATGTGCTCAATATCAGTTGACCCGTCAGGGAAGCCTTTATGGCTATGTCGGCAGTTTCGCCATCACGTATCTCGCCGACCATGACTATATCGGGACTCTGCCTTAAAACAGATTTTAATCCGCTGGCAAATGTGAGCCCTATGTCCGGTTTAGCCTGGATCTGGGTTATGCCTTCCAGTTCATACTCGACAGGATCCTCTAAAGTAACGATGTGCCTCTCGACCGAATTAAGCTGCGTCACTATGGAATATAACGTGGTTGACTTGCCGCTGCCCGTCGGACCGGTCACAAGGATCATGCCATATGGCCTGGCAAGAGACTTTTTGAATGTGTTTAACGATTTCGGCAGAAATCCAAGTTTCTCAAGACCGATGCTGAGACTCGACTTATCGAGCACCCTGAGAACGATCTTACCGCCATGAGTTATAGGAAGCACGGATACTCTAAAATCTATCTCCTTACCTTCATAATTTATCTTAAAGCGGCCATCCTGCGGAAGACGCGTCTCCGTTATATCGAGCTTTGACATGATCTTTACTCTCGCAATAACGGCATTCTGGTTCTTCTTAGGAAGCGTCAGCGCGTCTCTTAACGTACCGTCTATCCTATACCTGACCTTCAGGCTCTTTTCATACGGTTCTATATGGATGTCGCTCGCCCTGCGCTTCAAGGCCTCGTTCAAAATAAGGCTGACCACCTTAACTATAGGCGCCTTCTGGCTTTCGGCGGTAACCTCGCTGACATCTACCTTCTCTTCCGAATCTTCCGACTTTTCTATTTCGAGATCTTCGTTCGGCATCTCCTCCAGTATCTTAGATATCTCCTGTGTGTGTATGCCGTAATAATCATTGATGGCTTCCTTTATATCATTCTCGGTAGATATGACCGGATCTATCTTAAAATTGGTCAGCGCCTTGATATCATCTATCGCAAATATGTTCAGCGGGTCGGACATGGCGACAGTTAAAACATTTCCTATCTTTGACACAGGTATCAGACAATATTGTTTGGCCATCTTATCCGGTATTAATTCTTTAAGGGTCTTATCTATCTTATATTTACTAAGATTTATAGGAGGGATGTCCAGTTGTATGCTCATTATTACCATCAAATCTTTTTCCGTTATAGAGCCCTGTTCAATAAGGATCTTCCCCAGGCTCCCGCCGGACTTCTTCTGGGTAGCCACTGCCTTGTCCAGATCTTCCTTCTTTATGAGCTTTCCATTGATCAGGACATCTATCAATCGTTCTCTAAATGATTCTATCATTATCATTACCTTTATATGTCTTGGTCACCGACAGTTACTCGCAGCAATTCGTCCACAGTTGTAGTTCCGCTCAAAACAAGCTTCATACCGTTCTCCCGCAAGGTTTCCATACCTTCTTTTCTGGCCGCTTCCCTTAACTTATATTCTTGAGCGTCCTCAAGTATAAGGGCCTTTATCTTTGGAGAAAGAACGAGCGCTTCCAGCATGGCTATCCTGCCTTTGTAACCGCTGTTAAAACAACTGTCGCACCCCTTGCCGCGATAGAAGGTCGCATCGCGGTTCGCCGCCGGATCTATACCCAGCCTTTTAAGGACATCGGGTTCGGGATGAAATGATTCCTTGCAATTCGGACATATCTTTCTCACTAACCTTTGCGCTCCCACCAAGACCACTGATGATGTTATAAGAAAAGGTTCCACGCCCATATTGACCATCCTTATTATAGATCCTGTGGCAGTGGTCGTATGCAGAGTGCTCAATACAAGGTGCCCCGTAAGCGCGGCCTTTATAGCGATGTCGACGGTTTCAAAATCCCTTATCTCGCCGATCATTATTATATTTGGATCCTGCCGCAATATGGACCTCAAGGCAGCGGCAAAAGTAAGCCCTATATCTGTGCGCGCCGACACCTGATTTATCCCGTCGATGAGATACTCCACCGGATCCTCTACTGTAACGATATTCTTCTCCGGAGAATTAACATGCTGCAATATCGAATATAAAGTCGTCGTCTTGCCGCAGCCGGTCGGACCGCATATAAGTATCATTCCATGAGGCCTGGCTGTGGCTTTTTTAATGGTCTCTATCGAATTATTATCAAACCCCAGTTTATTTATGTCGAGCGTCGCCTGAGATTTATCCAAGATCCTTAGCGCAACCTTCTCCCCCATGCTGGAAGGGAGGACCGATATTCTAAAATCAACCTCACCACCGTGCAGCTTTACCTTAAATCTGCCATCCTGCGGAAGGCGCCTCTCCGCTATGTCAAGATCCGACATAACTTTCAGCCTTGAGACTATGGCACTATGCAAAGCCTTTGGCGGCCGCCGGCCGTCCCTTAGGATACCGTCTACCCTATACCGCACGCGAAGCTCGGAATTGAGCGGTTCTATCAAGACGTCGCTTGCACGCATTCCGACCGCCTCGGACAAAAGAAGATTAGTTATCTTGACCACAGGCGCATCTTGAGTAATCCTTAAGAGATCTGAAGAGCTCTGCGCCGCTTCCGCCGCAGATTCTTCGAGTAATTTTATATCGGCCTCGCCCTCCTTCATTCCGTCTATTATCTTCTCTATCGCAACATAAGAGTCCTCTTCGTAATACTGATGAAGCGCATCTGTGATATCTTTTTCGGTGGTCACCACCAGGTTTATCTTGAATCCGGTAAGGGCCTTTATATCGTCTATGGCCAAAATATTCATAGGGTCGACCATGGCGATTATGAGGGTGTTCCCCATCTTTGATATCGGAAGTATCTTGTAATTCTTTGCGATCTTTTTAGGTATCAGTTTTATTACGGTCGCGTCTATCTTATAGCGGGAAAGATTTATCGGGGGTATGCCCAGGCCTTCGCTCAAAACTATCATCAGATCGTGGCGGGATATGAGCCCCATGCTCACCAGGATATCGCTGAGGGATCCGCCTTTTTCTTTCTGAAAAGAAAGAGCTTTTTCAAGGTCAGCCTCCTTGACAAGCTCCTTATCTATCAGTATCTTTATGAGTTTTTCTTTTAGACCCTGTACCATTATCTCCGGCTACTTTTTTGTGTAATATTTTTTTATCGCGTTATTTATATCGCTCATCGTACTAACAAAGACCTGAACCTTACAATGAGATATGGTTTCGACATCTTCGACCGCCTGAAAATTCAAAGGATTCGACATCGCTATAGTTAAGAGCTCCCCTATCTTATCGATAGAGATAAGGTTATACTGCTTCGCCACATTCTCCGGTATCAGCTTTATGGCTTCCTGGCTTATCTCATAACACTCCAACGGTAAATAGGGAAACCCATACTGTACCGTAAGCGCCTGAGCGATCTCCTCTTCCTTGGCAAACCCAAGCATGACAAGGATCTGCCCTATAAGCCCACCCTTCTCTCTCTGTATCTTCAGGGCTTTTTCAAGCTGGGAGTCATTTATGATCCCCCTCTCAAGAAGTAGCTCGCCCAATTGTTTTGAAACTATGCGTTTAAATGCCATATCTTATCTTCTTTATTTTTTGAAAAGCCTCTTCAGGTCTTCCACATCAGTGGTCCTCTCAAAGGCCTCTTCATACGTAATCGATCTCTGCTGATATAGATCATACAGCGCCTGATTCATCGTCTTCATGCCGTCTTTTTGGGAAGTCTGTATCACGGAATATATCTGATGCGCCTTGGACTCCCTTATGAGGCTTCGCACGGCGGGGGTCGAGATCAATATTTCCATCGCCAGCGCTCGCCCTTGGGCCTTCATCCTAGGTATCAATTGCTGCGACAAAACACCTACCAATACGAATGAAAGCTGGGTCCGTATCTGCTGCTGCTGGGTCGCCGGAAATACGTCGATAACCCTGTTTATAGTTTGGACGCAATCGGATGTATGCAGCGTTGCAAAGACCAGGTGTCCCGTCTCAGCTATTATCAAAGCGGATTCTATGGTCTCAAGGTCTCTCATTTCACCGATCAAAATCACGTCCGGGTCCTGCCTGAGCACGTGTTTCAGGGAGGCGCCGAAAGAGTATGTATCGCTATCCAGCTCACGCTGGTTTACGATGGCCATCTTGTTCTTGTGTACAAACTCTATCGGATCTTCGATCGTAATAATATGGCAAGACCTATTTTCATTTATCCAATCGATCATCGAAGCAAGCGTAGTGGATTTTCCGCTTCCTGTAGCGCCGGTAACGAGCACCAGGCCCTTAGGCCTTTTGCAAAGATCTACAGCCACATCGGCAGGAAGACCGCACTGTTCAAACGTCCATATATCATTCGGGATAAGCCTTATCGCGGAGGCCACCGTCCCCCTCTGTTTAAATACATTTACCCTGAAACGCCCAACCGACGGTATGCCAAAAGCAATATCAAGTTCAAGATCTTTTTCAAATCTATCGATCTGTGTCTTGGTCAGCATTCCGTAGACCAGTTCTCTGGTCTCTTCAAAAGTTAATGGATGGTCATCTATGGGAAACAGATTTTCGTCTATACGAAACTGGACCGGGGATCCGGCTGTTATATGTATATCTGACGCCCTCTTCTCAGGCATCATCTTAAGTAATGCTTTTATTTCATGCGCCATTTAAAACTCCTATATTATTTATGATACCACCCTGTTCTTACCAGCGGCCTTAGCTTCCTTGACAGCCTCTACGGCCCTCTTGTATAACTCTTGTCCTGTAGCCCCATCTATAGGATTCTCGCTGACGCCCCCGCTTATGGTCAACTTGGCCTTAGCCTCTCTGAGCAGAGAAACGGATTCAATTTTTTTCCTGATATCTTCCGCTATGTAACTGGCCTCTTTCTTGTTCTTCTCCGGCAGGAGCATAGCAAATTCATCAACACTGACCCTGGCCGCTTTCCCGACAGGTATCATGTTGTCCTTAAGAAGCTTGGCCAGCCGCTTCAGGGCCTCTTCGGAAGCCAGCTCACCGTATACCTCTCTGAAATCCTTAAAATTATCAACATTGAACAATACGAACGAACATGGCCTTTGGTAAAAGACAGCTCTCTTTATCTCTTCGTCCAATCGTGACAATATAAAATTTTTGTTATATAAGTCGGTGAGATCGTCTTTTATGGAGAGCTCTTCTGTCTTCTTATTCAGTATGTCGCTCTCTATCGCTATCGCCATCTGTTTAGTAAATACATCGATAAGCTCCAGGTCATCGTTCTTAAACCGGAAGTCTTCTACCTTTGTTCCTACGATGAGAACCCCCCAATTTCTTTTTCCTGAAATGATCGGGACCACCACGATGTTCCTGGCATTATAGAGGTCGATAAAATTCTCTATCTCCTTATTCATCTTCGTCGCCTTATCAACGATCGTCTTGGCGCGGTTCTCAAGGGCCCGTGTCAAGAAAAGATAGTCTTTGATCTTAATGACCCCTAGGTCGGACATCAGTTCGTTATCAAGGTTCGCGCTCGACTTAAGGATCAGCTCAGAGCCATCCTGTCTGGGCATATATAATGCGGCAAATCCGCCCTCAAATACCATTGAGACCTTTTCGACAGCCAGATCCATCAGCGAATCGAGCTGAACATTACCGGCAGCTATCACGTCCCCTATCTGAAGCAGGCTGGATAGGCCGAGCACTTTTTTGTGTATATCCGCATTTATATCCTTCATCCGCTGACCATAACCTTTTAGTTCATCAAGGTTTGAACGTATCTTTTGGGTCATGACATTTATCGAAGAGCCCAAATGACCTATCTCGTCTTCGCTCGATACGACGATCTTTTGATCATATTCCCCGCTCGCTATGACCTTAGCCGATGAGGCCATCTTTATAACAGGGTCCACAAGGCCCTTAGCCAGGACCAGGCCCAAGATAGCTACTAAAAGTGATATAATTATCACAATGCTCACACTCGCTAAATCGTCAAGATGCGGCATTATATTTGTGGAGATGATATAGAAACAGGCGAGGATTGGGATAATGGACATCAGGCTAAACGCCAACATCAGTTTGTATCTTAGCCCTTTATTGACTATTGTAAACCCCTGCAAAATGCCCATACCAACCTCCTTGGCAATTTTTGGGAAGATCGAAAGCTCATTAATCTAATTTTCAGGGAAAGTATACTATATATATAGATATTTGTCAAATTAAGGGGCAAGCACAGACAGCGCTTCTCTTGCCATAACATCCTTATCCATACCTATATCGATAAAATCCCACGGGAGGATCTCTTGGACGGCCCTTTTTCTGATCACGTAGAAATCTGGATCTAGCCCTGAAACCTTAAAAGATTCGATCCATCTGTTAAAATCGAATTTATCTCCCCATGCGTCAAAGCGGCTGCCTGCCTTCCAGGCCTCATATATAACTTGCGATAAACGCCTATCACCCCTAGAGAATACCGCTTCCATGTAGCTCATCTTAATTGGGTTAAGATCTAATTCTATCGCTCTTGATTTTATGGATTTTCTTAACAGCTCCATCTTGCCCGCCAACGACGCCATGCCGCACATAGGCTCCCACTGAAATATCGTGTGGGGTTTTGGGATGAAGGCATTGACACTGAGAGTAACCCGGGCAGGATGGCCGTCGATCGCCCTCTTTAGGTCGGATACCTTTTTGGCAAATTCGGCTATGGCTAATATATCCGCATCTTCTTCCAGCGGAATGCCGATCATGAAATAGAGCTTAACGCCCTTCCAGCCGTTTTTAAAAGACTCCGCTGCGGCCTTAAATAGCCTCTCCACATCTATCTCTTTCCGCAAAACTTTACGCAGCCGATCGCTTCCAACTTCCGGCGCAAAAGTAAGTCCGGATTTTTTAACCTTGGCTATTAGGGCCGGCAGGTCCTGCAGTGCATCCTCTGCCCTCAAAGACGGAACCGATACGGCAACCGCCTTACCGACAAATTCCTCGTTCAACCTTATCACTATATCCCTTATCCTGGAATGATCAACGCTTGACAATGATAGAAGCGATATCTCGTCATGTCCGGTCATATCATAGCTCTCCCTGGCAAGACGAAGCAGGTTATCGATCGACCTTTCCCGGCATGGTCTGTATATCGCGCTTGCCTGACAAAACCTACAGGCGTGCTTACAGCCCCTCATTATCTCTAGCGGGATCCGGTCGTGCACCACCTGGATATTAGGCACTATCTGTTTTGTCGGATAAAAAGCATTGTCAAAATCCTGGACAAACCTCTTCCGTATCCGGGATGGCGCGTAATCATACAACCCGTAACTTTTCTTTATCGTCCCGTCGTCATTATACTCCACCGCATATAAGGACGGAACATATACTCCGCTGACCTTTGATAACCTGCGCAGCATCTCTTTCCTATCATGCACACCTTCCCTCTTGGCCGATTTATATTCATCTATGATCTCACCTATCGCATCCTCTCCTTCGCCGATAAGAAATAGATCTATGAAATCGGATATCGGTTCAGGATTGTAACAGGCCGGGCCTCCGGCTATCACTATAGGATCGCCGTCGCCTCTGTCTGAAGATCTTTTTGGTATCCTGCCAAGATCTAGCAGGTTCAAAACATTTGTATAGCTCATCTCGTAGGCCAGGCTGATCCCCACTATATCGAACTCATTCATCGGCCTGCGCGATTCCAAACTGAAAAGCGGGATATCATTATCCCGCAGCGCCTTCTCCATATCGGCCCATGGCGAGAAGACCCTTTCGCATAAGCAGTCCGGCCTCTCGTTCAATAATCCATAAACGATCTTGATGCCTAGACAGCTCATCCCGATCTCGTAAGTATCCGGAAAGGCCAATAAGAATTTAACCTTATCGGCTGACCAATCTTTCTTGACGGCATTCCATTCCCCCCCGATATACCTTCCAGGTCTTTGCACTGTGATCAGGATCTCTTCCAGATTCATGCTATTCCTCTTTTGTTCGCACGGTCGTTTTCTGTCGATACACAATTATATACCAAAAACATTTTTTTACTAAAACATTAATCGTTATATTCACCTCTTTATTTTCCGGATGATTTAATGTATAATTAACGCGGTAAAATTAATTATGGAAATTAAAAAACTTATACTGATAATAGATGACGAACCGGATTTCGCTAGGGTGATGCAGTTATTCCTCGAGACCGCGAACTTCCGTGTCATCATAAGCACCGATCCGGAGGACGGTCTCAAAAAAGCTCTCCTGAGGCCTGACCTCATATTGCTCGATCTGCGAATGCCCACGATGAACGGCCACGAGGTCTGCAAACGCTTGAAAGAGAACCGGGAGACATGGCACATCCCCATAGTAATGCTCACATCCCAGGCGCATACGATCGATAAGGTGGAGGCCTTCAATCTCGGAGTAAGCGACTACATAATAAAAGACTCCCCATTCGAAGAGATGCTGGCCAGGATAAAATCTGTTCTCAAAAAAAGCGATCGTTTTACCAGCCTGGAGATAGAGAAAGAACGAAATGAACAGATATTGGAGCTGCGCAAGATCATCGATGAAAAATATATACGAAGCCTGTATCAGCCGATACTTGAATTAAAAACAAAAAAGGTTATCGGATATGAGGCCCTCACACGCGGCCCGAAAGACAGTATTCTCGAAAACCCCGTCAATCTTTTCACCCTGGCCTATGATGTCGATATGTTCTTCGAACTGGATACTCTCTGCCGAAATCTTTCCGTGAAAAGGGCATCATTTCTAAAACCGGAAGATACCTTATTCTTAAACACAGACCCCGGCATAATAGACACCGCACACTTTCGAAATATGGAGTTCCTGCAAAATACGCCGATAAGACCGCCTCAGATATGCTTAGAGATAACCGAACGCACATGTATAAAGAATTTCATGAAGCTCTCTTCCGAACTGAATAACTTCCGGCTGAAGGGCTCCAGGATAGCGATAGACGATGTCGGTGAAGGGTATTCCAGTCTAAAGGCCATAGTGGAATTAAAGCCTGATTTTTTAAAAATAGATATATCTCTCGTCAGGGACATAGATTCTGACAAGGTAAAATCCAGCCTGGTGGCATTGATAGTCGACCTGGCCAGGAAAGTTGACTCTAAACTCATTGCCGAAGGCATAGAGACAGAGAAGGAGCATGCCGTCATATCCTCCCTTGGGGTCGAATACGGCCAGGGGTTCTTGTTCGCCAAACCGTCTGAAAACATTCAAGCATAAACATCTTAAAATAAAATAATAATGATAAAGATCGGATCCGCTGAAATAGATACCAATATTTTTCTTGCCCCGCTAGCCGGATGCTCTGACCTTGCATTCCGTTCGATCTGCCGCGAATACGGCGCGCGATTCTGCTTCTTCGAAATGCTGGACGCAAACTGCGTAATAAATGAGCGGGTCAGAACGCTCGACATAATAAATACAAACGAGAAAGATCTTCCTATAGCCGCGCAGTTATTGGGTTCCGATCCGCACTTGATGCTGAATGCCGCCGAAAAATTGTTAAGCATGGTAAGGATATCTTTCCTAGACCTAAATTTCGCGTGCCCCGCAAGGAAAGTGATAAGGAAAAAAGCCGGCGCATATATGATCGACAATAAAACTGCGATATCAAAGATATTAAAAAAGATGTCCTCTTCCCTGCACCTGCCGATCACAGTTAAGATCAGATGCGGATATTTAAAAAGAGATATCGAACATATAACTGACGTAGCAAAGATATGCCAGGATAGCGGGGCAAAAGCCATATTCATACACGGCAGAACCAGTTCGGAGGGTTACGGCGGCGAGGTCGACTACGCTTCCATAAAAGCTGTCAAGGAGTCAGTTGAGATACCGGTATTCGGCTCCGGCAATATCTTTACCCCGGTCTTGGCGAAGAAGATGTTCGACGATACGGGCTGCGACGGCATACTTGTAGCCAGGGGCGCCATCGGAAATCCCTGGATATTTCGAGAGATCGAAACATACATAGAAAAAGGCAAAGAGATGACGCCGCCGACTTTAGCAAAAAAGAAGACGGCGCTGAAGAAACATATCGCATATATAGAAAAATATAAAAAAATAAGGCCGGCCAGTAAGTTAGGGGTTATGCGCAAGGTCGCAATATGGTATATGCGGGATTTTCCGGAAGCCAAGAAAGTGCGCGGCCAGATCGGAAGAACGCGCTCTTACGCGGAACTATCCGAACTTATAAGACATATAAAAACGTGCGGGAACTGACCCCATTATGCCGCAGGTGCGCACGGATCGTACTCCCTGTAACGATGTGGTTTTATTTTTACCATCCCCACCTTCACGGCATAAGCAAAAATATCATCCGAAACTACCGACATGACTCGGCCGGGCCTCTGCATATCTCTTAAGATCAGACAGTAATAACTCTTGCCGTCTATCATGGCCCGAGTAAAATATTGTCCGCTGCCGATATACGCGTCCTCGGCCTTTACCTCACATTCACGGGTCTCATCAAAAAATATCACGCAGAGCGATCTGCGGCCGGAGGGCAAAAGCACCTCCATGCCTCTTCTTCCGAGCCCCCTTATATAATTTATATTAAAATTGTTCACGCCCTTTAACGAGTCGCGGAGATTGGCATAGATATAAATGGTTTCGGCGAATTCAGTGTTAGGGGTTTCGGAGAACCTGCTTGGCGGAGACAGGCCAAGCATTTCAGAGCTGCCATTGGACGGCGCGCTTTGCAGTAAAAGAAGAACGGCTATCGCGGACATCAGAATCTTTATCGCATTCACTTTGCACCTTAAGTAATACTGAATTACTTATGATACAACAGCAAAAGTCAACGCCTGCAACCTCATAGCTGACGGCAGGGCAGGACAACGCTCACCCATGAAGAGGGCTACCAGTATAACCTCCTGAAACGTTCGGAATATTTTTTTATCCACTCCTTCGACGCCTCTTCCATCGTAACCTCTCTGCCGAGCTGCACACTCCAAAGGTCCCGGAATTCGCTGATAAGATAAAGCTGCTCTATCAGTTTTGCTTTAAAGGAATCGGCGACTCTATAAAAACTCACACCTATATTATACAGATTCTTACTTGTGGTCTTGTCGCAATGCGCTACCTTGGCTCTAATATTAAAAACCTTATTCTGAAAAGGCATCTTAACGTTCACAAAAGAACCTATTGGCGCCGGCCTTCTGGCGGAAAACAATAGCCCTCCCATGCTTATATCCAGCGTGCTCGAACGCTTCTCCTGCGAAGAATCACCATCCTTGCCAACGATCTTATAGGATAGAGGAAAACATAATGGATGCCTTATGAAACGGCGCCTCTCCATGAGCGGTATATCATTTGAACTGCAATCCGTATTAAATTGGCTGAATTCCATAAGAGGACCTCAAAAAAAATGGCAATCCTTTTTCAAAGATTGCCTTTGCGTCAATATCTATTTCGAAAGCCCATACATAACCTTTTGGTTATGATACTGAAAAACTCTTGTAGCTTTCTTTCTTACTATATTTATGTTAATACATCGCCGCTCGCATGGCAAGTAAAAAAATATTTATTTTGCCGGAATAATTTCAGCGCATATCGGTTCGTCTTCTACGAGAGTTGATTAAAACGTAGAGCGGCGCATACCTATATTAAGTACAAGAGCCAGGCTGATAATGGTTACGATGAGACTCGACCCGCCATAGCTTACCAGCGGCAGCGGTATGCCTACCACCGGCATAAGCCCGATCGTCATGGCTATATTTATTATTATCTGGAATGTAAGCATTATAGCTATGCCGGCTGTAATCGACTTCCCATACATATCGTTCGTGGTTAAAACTATATTCATTATCCTTTTCACTACCAAAAAATACAAAAGCAGCAACGCCATCGCCGCCAAGAACCCTCCCTCCTCCCCTACTACTGAAAAGATAAAATCGGTATGTCTTTCGGGAAGAAAATTCAACTGATTCTGGGTGCCATTAAGCCATCCCTTACCGATCATGCCGCCGGACCCTATCGCTATCTTGGATTGTATTATAGTGTAACCTGCTCCCAGCGGATCGATATTCGGATTTAGAAATACTAAAAGCCTCTGCTTTTGGTATTCGCGCAGAAAATGCCAGAAGAGCGGAAGCGCCGCAACACCTATAAGCATGAGACCGCCTAAATATTTCAAATTGGCGCCGCCTATCAAAAGCATAAAGAAGAACATGGGTATAAATAGAAGTGCTGTCCCGAGGTCGGGCTGAAGGAGCACCAGCACAAAAGGGACAGCTAATATCATGCATGGTATTATGATATTCTCGATCTTATCCATATATCCGCGCTTCGAGCCTATGTAATTCGATAACGCCAATATCAAGCTGAGCTTCATAAATTCCGAAGGCTGGAAGGCAAATCCAAAAATGGAAAACCACCTCTGGGCCCCTAATCG
>Ga0265297_10001549_pt1 | contig 53112 bp, 77 predicted proteins | sample Munlanlwell13791_FD_192502 | JGI IMG/M metagenome (GOLD analysis project Ga0265297, IMG submission 192502) | Leachate microbial communities from a municipal landfill in Southern Ontario, Canada - Leachate well 137-91 | ecosystem: Engineered > Solid waste > Landfill > Unclassified | place...
GGCGCGGTCGCCCCAGGATATCGGGGCCAGCGTCTTGTCCCATCCCGACGAGCCGAAGACCGCCGTGACCGCCTCTTCCAGTCCGCCCGTTCCCGGCGTCACCAATCCCGCAGGGCTGCCGTGGTAACGCAACCAGAGCAGCGGGGAATGCTGGTCCACAAACTCTTTAAAACTCATGTCATCCTGGGCCAACTGGCTGAAACCGTTCGCCACTTCGCCGATGGACGATTCTTGCAGAAGGTTCAATGTGCCGAATATCTGAATGGCTATGCTGGGCGGGTTCAGGCCCATGATCCCGCGCGTACCGAGCCGGGTGAGGGTATTGGTGATGCGGTTCAGGTTGTCGCTTGGGGCTGTGATGTCGAGGCCCGCATAGTCCCGGACGTAGCGGTTAAGGGCGTGCAGCAGTTGACGCCCGCGCCTGCGCCCGAACGCGGAGCGCACAGCCTCTTGAAACCCCACGTTGTCCAGCAGCCGTACCGCGTCCAGGCTGGGGGCGTACTGCCCGATGTAGCTCGACATGCGGACGATCTGCTCGACGTGGTTCTCCATCCATCCCGTCGAGAGCGTCAACGGCGTCTTGCCGCCCTTGCGTTGCTTGAAGATGCCCTGATCGCTCAGGTCGTGCTCCGCCCATCCCCGCAACAGGGCCATAGGCTCCTTCTGCTGTGCGAGATACCGCGCGTCGCGCTGGCGGTTGGCGTGCAGGCCCTCTTGCTTCGCAAACAGCGGCACACCAAAAAGCCGTTGCCATGCCTCGTTCACCAGCGGCCCCAGACGTGCCGTGCGGTACATCGCGCCCCGCTCGACGGCGTTTCGCGCGTCCTCCGGCATGTCCTGGAAGATGTCCAGCAACGCCTCGCGGTCGAACCTGAAGCCCTTCAACTGCTCCTCGCCGACGGTGAAGCCCGACTTGATCATTACGTCGCGGTTATCGAGATCGAGCCACATCTCGTAGAGCCGCATCTGCTGGTTGAGCGTGAGTTCCACACCCTGAAGCGGTTTCCCCTCCAGATCGGTGACGGTCCCCTGTTTCGGCTGAACCCACTGCGTGAGGTTGAAGTCTCCACCCGGAGCGAAATGCTCCCGCGTCAGGCCGCTGTCTTCGAGAAGCCGCTGCGTGTCCTTCAGGCCCTCGACGGTAAGGGCGAACTTCTGGCGGTTCCCCTCGTGCATGTTATCCCACAGGACGCGGCGGACGACTTCGCCGGTCTTGCCGACGATCTTATTGATGATGGTCTTGGGGCGCTGCGCGTCGCGGTGTATCAGGCCGGTGAACCAGTCTGCCAGACGCCCGGCAAGGCCCGGCTCACGCGCAAAGGTGCGCCCCGCGGGCGTACGATACTTCTCTCCGCCGTAGTCTTTGATCTCCTGCGGAGCGGCCTTCAGGTCGTCATCGACCCGCCGCTTCTCCCTCCCCGCAAGCCATTCGTTCTTTACGTCGTTCTCGTGCCGGATGGCGTTCAGGGCGTAGGCGATGGTCCGCTTCTCATCGGGCGATAGTTCGCTCAGGGCTTTCTTGCCCGCGTCATGGTCCGCGATGATCTGTTCTGCCTGACGCAACAGGCTTAGCGGAACGGCTACGTTCTCCTCCCCTTCGCGCTCCACATACTCCAGGACGTTGCGCATCTGGTGGAGGACTTCCTGCGACGTCTTCTTCATGCGGAAGCCGCCCAATACGGCTTCTGCCCGATCCTGATACTCTGCTCTCAGGTGCCGCTTATCGAGGTTGGCAAGCGCATCTTTGAGTTCCGCCGTGGCAACGGAATCGCGGTGCTGGTTGATGACCTGCCAGATTCGGGTCAGCGTCGCCTGCTGTTGAGTCGGCGTGCGACCGCGCAAGACGGCACGGAACAGCCTGCCGCGTTTCTCAGGCGGCAGTTCCGCTTCAATGAGTTCAAGGTTGTCCAGTTGCACCTGTTGGAGTTCCAGTTGCCCCTTGCGTTCGCCTTGCCGTTCAGCGGCCGCCGCCTTGCGTTCGCCCCGCAACCATTCGCGCCGCGCCCCTCGCTCCTCGTGTTCCAACGCGTTGCGCAACAGGTCTGTCTCGCGCACAGTGAGTTCGCGCGAACCCGACTGGGTGACGGCCCGGATGCGGGCCTTGATGTTCTTGCGGATCGCGGCCACGAAGTGCGGGTCGCCTTCGCCCGGCTCCGGCTCCACGTCCATGTCCTCGGCGAGTTCACGAGCGGCCTCGGCCTTGCCCGCCTCGAACCGTTCCTGGGCTTGCGCCAGCGCCGCGCTCTGCGTCATGGATACGGCTTCCGGCTTCTCGTACTGCCCCCGGTGTTCCGCCTCTGCCGCCTGCTCGACGGCCCGCTGAATCCCGCCCCGGTCTATGCCCTCCCCTTCCGGTTCCGGTTCCGGCGCTGCCGGGGTTTCGGGGGGAGCCTGGGGGGGCTGAACGGGGGGCTGGGCTGCCGTCACTTCAGGTGCAACTTCCGCCTTCGCGGGTTCCTCGGCTTCGGGGAAGTCGGACTGCGTCCCGTACTTCTCCGCGAGGTCGGGATAGTCGGCGAGGACTTCGGGGGGAACGGACTTGGCTTGGGAAAGAGCTTGTTCAACGGAGGCCCGATGCGCTCGGGCAATGGTAGATTTCGACGTACCGCCCGGTATCTTATATATGTCGGCCTTGTCCTGTCGCTGCATGTGCTCTTGCGTTTGGCCGAGCGTAATCTGCCACGCCTTGACATCGCCACGGGCAATAAGTGGGTCTAGCTCTTTCGCCGTCATCTCCCACGGCTGCTTGGCGGGGGGCTGGGATTCAGCATCTTTGCCGGGTATGTAGGCGAACCCGCCCTCGGTCTTGCGTCGGGACGGCATGCCCCTGTGTGCTTCAGCGCGTGCGTTGCGGATCGCTTCCAGTGCATCCGGCCCGTGCTGAAGAATCTTGCCCGGCCCGCCGAACACCCCCGACAACACCGCCGCCGCCTTCATATCATCCCACGCGGCCTTGCCGTCCTCGCTGGTGGGCTTGATTCCCGCCACCTCATACCGGGCAAGCCACTCGCCAAGATTCTGCCCCCCCTCGATTCCCATTTCCTCAAGGGCCGTGACCATGATGCCGCGCTTGCTCGCCTTCGTGAGCTTCCCGATCTCCGCGTATTCGAGCACGCTCGTACCGAGTCCGCCCGCCAACGCGATTTGCTCGGCCTTCTCAGGTGAAACCCCTCGCGCTATCGCGTCCTCGTAGAGCCGGTCTGCGGCCGTCGCAAAGGACAGCAGGAACTTGATGGGTGCAGCCGGTCCGCCCAGCAGTGCCAGTTCCGCGACGTAGGGCAACGCCTCTGCCGCGTTCTCAATCATGCCGGGGTTGATGGACCGCTTCATGCCGGGATGCTTCTGAAGCCAGTCATTGGCCGCGCGGACGAGATCCCCCGACTTGCCCCGTTCGTCATACCACCTGATCATCTTGTTCGCGTCGCCGATTTCGCTCAGCCACGCATTGTAGGTCTTGTCGTCGATGCCCCCGCTGGCGTGCGAAAGCCATGCGTTCGTCCTGCCGATCATCGAGCCGATCATCACGCCCAGATTCATGACCGCCTTCGGCTGACGGGCAAGGGACACGGTGCCCCGCGTCAATGCCGCCCCCTGCGTCGCAAACCATCCCCGGCCTTCGTGGGTGTCTTCGGGTTTTCCGTAGCGTTCCTCTCCCGCAAGGGCGCGGACGTATTCCTGCTCCCTGTTGCCGTCGTAGCCCTGTCGTGCCGCTCGCAGACTGCGGAAGCCCTGCATGAAGTCGGCCCAGACCTTGGGGTTGTCGGAATATTTCCGCCGCAACGCCTTCATGTCGGGCGGCTTGCCCCCGAGTACCGGGTCTGCCAGATTCTTCAATACGCCCGCGAGTTCTTCAGGCATGCCACCTTCGGGGAGAACGTACGGCAGCGGCTCCTTCGGCAACGGCTCGGCGCGTTTCGGATCGCCCGTTTCGAACGCTTGCTCGCGCGACCGCATGACGGCCCACTCGCGCCGCTTGCGCTTGCGTTCTTCTGGCGTGTCGAGCGTTTCGCGGTAGTATTGTTCGTAGAGGCTCATCGCTCGTCCTGTATGGCCTTCATCCATCCCGGAATGCTCGCGCGTGCGACGTTCTGCGCCAGCGCCACGCTGTCCTCATCCGACAGGATCGTCTCTGCCGACTTCTCCAGGGCCGCGATGATTTCCTCCATCGCCGCGTCGCGCTTCATCCCCTCCATCACTATCTGCGGCGCGTAGAGTTGCAGCCATCCGAGCACGGCCTTGTTGCCCATGACGGTATCGGCCGTCACGTCTTCGGGAATCGTCGGCACCATGCGTTCGGGATACTTCCACTTCGGCTCCCAAATCTCGTGCTCCGGGATCGGCTCGCCCTGGAGATACTTGAGCCGCTTGGCTGGGTCTTTCACCTTGTTGGCCTTGTCCATCGCTGCGGCGTTGTTCATGCGGAGCTTCGACCTGGCCCCCTGCTCGTCAGCCATCGCCTTCTGGACCCTGAGTTGGTAGTCGCGCTCGCTCTCGTTGACGTGTCGTCCCTCGATGCGCGTGCGAAGCGAGAGGTTCTCGGTGGCCATTGCGTTGTCTGCGTCTATATCCTTCTCGCGTACGTCGATGGCCCGGTTGAGTCTCTGTTCCTGCGTCAGCCACTTCTCGTGTTCCAGTTGATCACGCGCCCGGTCCCGTTCGCCCGTGAGCGTCAGCATGTTGGCCTTGTGTGTGAGGTCGCTCAATTCCTGCGACAGTCGCCGCTGGTTGTCCTCCCGGTCCGCTTCCGCCTTCGCCTCACGGTCCAACTGCTTTTGTGACGCCTGGAACTCCCGCTCCTTCTCTGCGCGTTCGGTATCCGTCGCGTCCTTCAGTTGGGCCAGTTTCAGGTCCCATTCCCTCTGTTCCCGCCGTTCCTGCATCTTCATCTCGCGTTCGGCCAGTTCCTTCTGCATCTCGGCCTGCTGCTGGGCCATGGCCTGTTCCTGCTCCATTGCCTGCTGCTGGGCCTCGGCGTCGGCCTGGGCGCGGCGCATCCGGTTCATGTAGAGCCTGCGATACGCGCCCTGCATGACCGTTCCGAAGGAACCGTAGCCGCCCTGTTGGATGTTCGGCATGGATTACCATCCCATCTGTTCAGCAAAGGTCTTCTTCTTGGCCGGTCGCGGGCTGACGGTGTAGCCGCCGGTCCGTGCGGTCCCGCCCCTGAGTCCGACGCCGAAACGGTTGCCGCCGATTGAGGTCTTGCGCCCTATCGTCCCGCCCCCGCCGCCATACTGTCCAAGCTCCGCAAGGCTCCCGTAGTTGCTGGGGCTGTAGGTCGTGTTGGCCAGGATGTTGGCCATGTTCCCCAGTCCGCGTTCCCGGCGTCCCTCAAACTCGCGCCTGAGTCCGCCAAGCTCCGTCCCGGCCTGCCGCCCGAAGATGGTTGCGCCCCGGTTCGCGATAGCCGACACGTCCTGTGCCGACTCCCCGGTGAACCCGCCACGCGCCCGCGTCGTCATCGCCTCGCGTCTGGCCTGCTGCTCGAACCCGCTCCGGCGAAGCCCGATGTCCCGCATCACGTCGGCCTGGAGCTTGTCCATGCGGTTGTTGCCCTGTGCGTCTACCCCGAAACGTTCCGCGATATCCGGGGGCAGTTCCCCGATGTCGGCAGCCAGCAACCGGAGCGCGTCCTGCTGCGACTGCTCGGTGCGGGACGTGGCCCGGTCCTGCTCCGCCTTGCTCAGTCCGGCAAGCGCAAGCATGTTGGTGGGGGCCGACTCGAAACTGCCCGCGTTGATCGCGCGTTCAAGCGCGGCCCTGATCTGCGGGTCCGTCTCGGACTGAAGATAGATGCGCATCAGGTCGTTGTTCTGTCGCGACTGCCGCATCCCGATGGGTCCGGTGGGCCTGCCCTGGAAGTATCTCCACAGCGACGCCATGTCGGGCTGAAACGAGTTCCTGAATCCTGCCATGTCACACACCTCCGAGTCGGGTCGGGTCAACGCGGTAGTTCAGCACGAAACGCTTGACCCGGATTGCGCGGTCGGTCTGATAGTTTTCGAGGCATACCTGAATCTGCCCGCCCTCCACGTGATCGTTGGCGCTGAACGCCACGGACGGCCAGTCGAGCAGTTTGCTGCTGTCCCCCAGCGCGACGGTCTTCTTCGTGTCCCCGCTGTAGATGCTCGTCGCCCCGTCGGTCAGGATGTAGCAGTACATCGAGTCCGTGCCGCTGTAGGAGTTCCGGTCTATGTGGAACGCTACGCCCGTGGGGGTGACGTAGTGGAACCCCTCGCCGGCCATCTGGACCCCTGCTGACACCACGCGGAACCCGATGCCGCCGACGTAGTACTTCCATCCCGCGGCGGGGTTGCTGTCCCATGCCGCGCCGACGGTCAGTTGCGTGCCGGTGTTGGCCGTGACCCAGCGCAGTTGCGCGTTGCCGCCGGTTGCGTCCGTGACCCAGACGGGGCAGCCGATGAGGTCGTCATTCGTTGCATAGAAGCTCGCAGTGGAATCGGTACAGGTAGTTGCCCCGCCGGAGGTGACCGTCCCGCTCCGCGTGCTTGCACTCATGGTGCCGCCTACATCGACCGCCCCGTCCGTGGTCCCGCTGTCGCACAGATAGATGATGTTCTGGTTGTCTACGACGTAGATGTACGGCACGTAGGTGTTCTCGTGAACCCGCTTGGCGCAGCACGCGGCCTTGACCACGTACCCGTCGTAGATGGCCCATGCGCCTCCCTTGCCGTCGCGGGACACCTGGTAGACCAGCACGGTGTCGTTGACAGTCGAGGACGCCGACGGCACGAAGAACCAAGCCTGTTGCTTGGTGGGATACCAGACGGCCAGTCCGCTCGAGAGGTAGGTCGCGGCCAGGCTCGCATAGGTGGTGTCGAGTATCTGGTGGGTGAGCGATGCCTGGTCCGTGCCGGAGTGGACGTAGACCCCATCGCGTGCGAGGAAGTAGGCGAACCTGTCGCCTGAGCACACGCCGTCGCGTGCGATAGCTCCCGCGCCCCTGCCCGTGTGCGAGAGCAGGAAGCGCGGGGCATCGCCTATGACGGTCCACGTATCTTCGGGCGTGAACACTACGAGTCGATCACCGGCAAGCGCGAAGTTCTGAACGTCGCCACTCGTCTGCGGTATCATCGTGCCGTCGTAATGGTCCGTCTGCTGGTCCGTGAACGCGACGTATTCGGGACGGTCCACGTCTGAGAACAGAATCCAGTTGGCCGGGCAGCCCTCGTAGGGCGCGTTATCGGCCCCCGCCCCGCCATACCACGCCCGGAGCGCGTAGGACGCGATGCAGGGGGAAATCGGCGGCAGGTCGCGTTCCACGCGGGCGTTGTCGAGGTCCGTCCAGATGATCTCGGTGAACGCGGTGTCGCTGCCTAGCCCGTCGTCGGCAAGGGAATAGGTCGTGCTCTCGGCCTTCTCGCCGTCATACCAGAGGTCCGGGTCTTCGCCCGCAGCAGAGTTCGCGCGGGATGCGTAGATGATGGCCGTCGTGACTCCGGTCTGCGTGCCGGCCGGAATGGTGATGTCGATGTCGTCGTTGCCCGCCGTGATGGTGACCTTGTAGGTGCCGATGTTGTCGGCCCCGGCGGTCACGGGGGAGGGGTTGGACTCCACGCCCGTCGTCGGGTTGCTCCACGCGCAGCGGATGTAAACCACGTCGTCGGTAGCGTAGCGTGCGGTGCCGTTGGATTCCGCGACGGTCCACGTCGTTGCGGGCGGCTCGATGCCGGACTGGATGATGACGAGCGCCCCCGCACTGATATAGGCCATGAGGTTCTTGTCGGTCCCGTTCACCAGATAGATGAACGCGCCGTGCCCGATGCCGCGCCACGTGCTGGCCAATGTGCCGGTCGAGTGCAGGGCCGCCGACTGAACCGGGCTGCCGCTGCTGCCGGTCATGCTCCAGATATACTTGCCGTCGCTGAGCAGGATCCCCGCATATCTCGTGCCGCCCGAATAGATGTCGTAGGGGATGACGCTGGTGATCTGCCCGATGCTGCCGGATGCCACGTCTGAGGGATGGAGCTTGGACGTGGAGAGGCGCTTGCGCCCGTTGCGCTTGCGGATGTCGCCGACGTAGAACGGGTCCACGTTGCGCAGCACGGGGAACACGGTGTGGTCGAGCATGGCCGGGTTCGCGGAGTCGTTCATCCGGGCCACGCCGCCGCCGAAGGTCTGTGAGCGCACGAGGCTTGGCATGTTCACGCCCTGATTACGTATGCCTGAGAAACGTCTGCGTCCGGGGTGCCTGTCCACGAGCAGAAGTCCGAAGCGCCGTCACACGCGACCCGTATCTGGAACCCGTAGATCGCGACCTGGTCGTTCCAGTCGAGCGCGTTCGTGAGTTCGCGTCTGACGGTCATCAACAGGGGCCACTCGCCGCTCAAGGTGCAGGTCGCGTTGGCCATGTCAGCCGGATCGGTGCCGTCCAGCGTGCAGGACAGAACGCCCTCCTGCATGAGTGCGACGTTGTAGAGCGCTTCGTTCCCCACGCTCAACGCCGTGCCGCCCGCCCAGTCGATGGTCGCGGGGTCGAAGTCCTCCAGTATCGGCTTGATGCCGACATACAGGCCCGCGTCAAACGCCGCCGTCGTAGCCCCGGCATCCATGTCGTCGTCCACGCTCTCCTGCCGCTGCCAGTCCGACGCCTGATGCACGATGTCAAAGACCACGCGCTCGATCTTGCGGGTTGCCCCGTAGACGAAATCGCTATGTACCAGCACGCGCACTTCATCGGCCCCGCCGTTGCTCTCGTAGAGGCTGAACGTCCCCGGCGTGCCGTTGCCGGTGTCCTGGCTGATGCTGGTGTAGTTCGTCCCGGCGTCGGCGAAGACCTCGTACTTGCTAAAAAAAGTCACGAACGCCCACCTCCCGTGGCGGTCGCGAGTGGCGATGACGCGGTCCCCTTCGGTCAACGCCGGATCGGTGTCCGATTCCCTGAGCCAGTACCCGCGCACGAGCGACTTCTTGAACTTGTTGTTCGCGTCGTGCATCCTGACCCAGTACCACAGGCCGTCGCCGATCTGCGAGTCGATGCAGCCCAGAAACCACGCGACGCGCTCAAGCCGGTCAAGCCTCGTGCCGATCAGGTTGTTGTCGTCTACCGGCACGCCCGACAGGTCGATGACCGCGGGTTCGCCGTTGACCTTCGCGACAAATGTGTCGCTGTTGCGGTCGTGTTTGGGGAACAGGTGTCCCATGTCAGACCTTTGTTCCGTAGAGGATGCGCGACTCTTTGCGGTACGGCGTCCGCTTGCTTCGGTACGGGAATCGCGGCACGAGCATGGATTGGGGGACGCGCCAGTCGCCGGTGAAGATGCTGCCCGTCATCCATTGTCTCAGCCCGTTAAGCTTCATGTCACACCCCAAACGGCCTGTAAAGCGGGTCGCCGATCCAGACCACTCTCCAACTGGCGATGTGAATTGTGGTCATCGAATAGGCTTCGACCAACGTCAGCCCGGCCAGGAGTCCTTGCAGAAAGCCCTTCATCTCCGGAAATCCAGCAGTGCTCGGCTCGGCTATCGCCCCGCACGTCGCCGTGATGCCCTCGCTCAACATCTTGCCCGCATAGCTTCCGGCGTCCTTCATCGCGAATCGCCAGGCGGGGTCTTTGGCTTTCATCCCGGAACTGTTGATCTCGATGCCGATGGCCCCGTCAGCCCACGCCCTGCTCGTCGGTATCGGCGCAGGCGGGGGCCACGTGTACCACCCGATGTAGAATCCCGCGTCGCCGTCGGTAAACTCCCACATGCGCGTCGTGCCGGTCGTCTGCTGAACTACGGTCCGACCGAGGTCCTCGCCGACCGTCGCGGGCGGGTCCCAGTTTCCGAGGTTGCCCAATTGCTCCGCGTCCCAGACGCGGTACACATCGTTGAACTCATTCGTCGGGTCATCACCCCACCAGTCGAAATACCACGTGCCCGGCAATCCCGTTCCGTCCGCCGCTATCGCCTTGTCGATGAGCCCCTTGATGATCGTCTCATTGGGACCGTCGAGTCTGCAAGCCAAGATCATGCCGTTGCACCCGTTCAACCCGGTCGTCGCCTGAAGTGAGGCGGTGTAATGCTTGACTTCGGTCAACTGCAACTGCTCGACTGGCGCTACGGGAGTTTCTTCGTGCGTCGCCAGAAAGTACGGGTTGCTCTGTCCGAGATAGCCGCCGCCTGACCGCTTCGACAACCACTGTTCCAAGGCGGTCGAGTCAAGCAGCGTCCCGACGCCCAGGACGAAATCCGGCATCAGCAACAGGCAGCGGATGTCCAGATCGTTGTCGTCGATGTGCGCCTCGATGAGACCCCACAGGACTTCGGCGTCCTCCTCGCTCATGTAGGCCGTGTCGTCGGTCGAGTACTGGTCTACGTCCACGCTCAGCATGTTGACGGCAGGGATGCGCCGCGCCGACATGTAATAGTCGGCTACGCTACGGGACATGTCTGTGTTGTTCACCAGCACGAGAATGTTGTGCCGCGACAGGCCGGTGTCGGTCGCATCGGGGCGCTTTTCGTAGGTTGTGTAGTATCCGCCCCCCTTCACTTCGAGATCGAGCTTGTGGCTTGGCGCGTCCGTCGCATACTGGCGCGTCAGGGCCTTCCGTGGCGTCAACAGGCTCTGAGGGACACGCCAGGCGTTGTCGAACCACGTTCCGGTCATCCATTGTCTGAGTCCGTTCAGCATCAGGTCGCCGCGTTTTCGGTTTCCGTCGTGTCGTCGTCGCTCACCGGCCACGTCAGGGCCGTCGTCGTACCGTCCGCCTTCTTCAGAATCTTCTGCGTCGCCGTCAGCGTCTTCTTCTGCGTCAGGTATCGGAAGACGAAGTCGAGCCGTTCGGCGAAGTTCATGCTCGCGTAGTTGGCGGGTTCCGTCGTGTCCACGGAGTCCAGTCCCGCAGCCGCGAGTGTGTAGCCGGTCTTGCTGGCTGCCGCGACGACGACGCCATCCGTCCCGGTGTCGGCCAGGATAGAAGCGATGGAAGAACCAGCGGCTTCTATCGCTGTTTTCACGTCTGCCGCGGAATGAGTGCTGAAGCCTGTCGCCGTGGCCCAATCGCCCTGATTGCCCTGGAGTTCGTCGGTATCGGCCAGAATGGAGGCGAGGTCGGCCGGGTCCATGAACACCGTGGCTGAACAGCCGATGCAGGACGCCTTGTAGACCGCGATGCGCAGCACGTCGCCGTTGGTCTCTGCCTGCGTCGGGGCGTAGGACGCGCTCTCGGAGGTCGCATCGTAGGACAACGTCCCGCCGCCCGCGTCCCAGGCCGCGCCGTCGAGCGACACGCGAACCGATGCGCCCGACGTGACGGCAGACCCATCGGCAATCAGCGTGATGCGCCCGATGCACACAGCCTTTGGCGTCGCCGCGTTTCTCGGATAACTCATTGGAAACTCCCGATGATCTTGGCATTCTGCGGCAGATACAGCCACGGGGTTGCGCCGCCCGGCTCGTCCTCGTAGAGCTCGAAGTTCTGCGACCAGCAGGTTGCGACGGCCGTCCCGTTCCACGTGGAGTCGCACGAGGCGTGCGCGAGGAGATAGCGATGTCCATCGTCGGGGACGGTCAGCGACCGATCGACGCCGACCTGCGTCGTGCGCGCCGCGTTCGAGAACACGCTCATCGTGGCCGTCGTGCCGCTCTTGACGACGCGCGCGTAGTAGGTGGTGCCGCTGACGAGGTTGATCAGGTCCGAGTAGACGTCGGCGACGAACTCCCACAGACGCACGAACGGCGCGTCGTTGTTGTCGTAGGCCGTCACGCCGAAGCCGCTGGTCATGCCGACGAGACCGCCCGGGGCGTCGGTGACGCCCCACAGGACCGTCTGCCCCTGGATGTCGCTGGCCGAGTCCCAGGCGAACTCGAACTCGTGCGCGTAGTCGTCGAAGTGGCCGGCGCCGAAGTCCTTCGCGACGTAGGCGATGGTGTTGCGTACCTGCGTGTCGACGGCGACGCGCGCGGAGGTGACGGTGAGGTCGCCGTTCGGGTCCACCGCTGTGTAGGTCGTCAGGTCCTGGTAGGCCATGTCCGCTCCGTACAGAAAAAAACCCGCTGCCGTTTGTCACGGTAGCGGGCTGATTGCTCCGGGGTTCATGAGGCCCTGAAGCGATATTCAGTTGTCAGACAAGACCAATCAGAGTTCGAGTTCTACGTCCGGGTCGCGGTCATCGGGACCGCGCCCCATCTTGAAACCGTGCATGTAATAACCGTTGTGCAGGTTGTAAATGCAGAAATACCTCGTGTCCCCGTTCAGAACCCGCAGAATGACCGCGTTGCACTTGTCGCGGGTCTGATTGGATGTCCCGTCGAGCCTTCTGATGACGACACAGTAATCCGGGTCGAAAACCGCGCCTTCTTCCGAAAGCCTTTCCCGCGCCGGGGCTGGCGGGGCGTCATAGCCGGCGTCGATGACCTGCAAGCTCGCCAGTTCCTCGAACACAGCCTCTTCCGTGTCGCAACAGAACCAACCCGTCCTCTCGCAGCACTTCTCCTCCGTCGCGAATCCGACAAACACGTCGTTGGTGTCTACCCAGTTGACGTGCCCCTGCCGCTCGAATTGCCTGATCATCGCTTCCCCCTCAGTCCAAGAAGCAGCAAGCCGGTCCCAAACAAGGCCCAAACGGACGGTTCGGGGATGGGTTCTACAAACATCGCCCGCGACACCCCGTAGGATACTCCCGACTGAACGCGCTTCAGGTCATACCATTGCGCCGTCATCGAATACGTGTTGAATGCCAGATATCGCGCGTCGTCGTACCCGACACCCAGGATAACGTGGTCTTCGTTTCCGTCCGCCGTCACGTCCACGCTCAGGAGCACCGGATGCCCCGCGTCTATCTCGCCCCGGTAGGTCGTCACGAAGGTGTCGCCCTGCCACCAGATAATCGGCGTCACAGCAAGGTCATAGGTCCGTAGCACGTCGTCGATGCGATACCACTGCACGCCGCCCGATGGAGTCGCCAGCATCCGTTGGGCAAGCTCCGAAATCAGCGGTTGGCCCTGCCGTTCCGGTTGCCAGTACGATACCAGCATCGCCGCCGAAGTCGGCGCACAGCCCTTGTACCACAGATAGGCCGGGACGCCTTCGATGACGATAGGGGCCGCGTTCAGGCTGCCACAGAACGATACTGCGACGATTAAAGCATTCAGGCATTTCCGCATGGTCGTATCCTCCTGCGGGATATCTACCACACGAAACGATGCCTGTCAAGGAGAATTATGCGGCCAACTTCAGGTCGTAGTGCGACCAGACGTACAGGGTCGTCAAACCCTGCCCGCCGCTGCCCGCGCTGGCGACCGCCAGGCTGATGCTTGCCGTGTCGATGACGGGCACGGGGGCCGTGACTGCCGGTGCCCCGTAATACGTTACCGTTCCGGTCGTGCCGGTGATGGTCGCAAAGGCGTAGCCGTCTTCGTCGCTGAACGTCGCGGTGTAGCCGTTGCCGGGGTTCGTGCCGTTGTCCTGCGTCTTGATGCCGAGCACAAGCCCCTGAATCCGGTTGCCCGTGGGCGTCAGCGTCGATACCGCACTCGTCACTGCCCCGTCCGTGTGTGCGGTCCAGGAGAACTCCAGGGCGTAGACGTACCCGCCCTGCGGGTGTTTCCATCGCTTGATTGCCTCAGTGCAGGTCGCTGCCATGTCTCGCTCCCTATTGTCTGTCGTAAGAGACCATGTGTATCGACGGTCTCATGCGCCGCTGGAGTCCCCGCCAGTGGCTGCGGAACTGGTTTCGCTGCTGCCCGTACGGATGCCGCTTCGAGTAGACGGCGGGGTCGTCTCTCGCTATCGAGTTGATCCGCAGGTTGAGTTCCCACGCCATGAGGTCGGCCCAACGCATCGGATCGAGCATCGGCTGAATCTCGTACGTCACCGTGCCGTCCGGCGTCCCGCCAGGCCACGCCGCGATGGTTGCGGTCCGCGTCGTGCCTGCATAATCCGTAATGACCGGCTGTTGAAACTCTTTGGCCGCTGTGGTACAGTCCGTGACAACCACCTTCGCGCCGTTGTAGTAGTCGTCAAACATGTCTCCGTAGTAACACTCGCCCTCAAGGGCCGAAGCCGTGTCGTCGAGAATGATGCTCGTGCTCGTGATGTCCGTTTCCGCCGTGGCCACGCCCTTGTGACAGTCCCACGGGGCGCGGGTATACCAGAGCGTCCACACCTGCGTCTGGTCGTTCCTGACCCACAGCAGTTCGTTGTCCGCTACGGCAAAGCCGCTGCCCGCCTGGTCCGCCCAATGCACGGGGTAAAGGTGGTCGGCGACCGACACGTCCTGCGTCGAGTCCCGAAGCAGCAGCAGCGACTCGTGGAAGTCGGGGAGGCTCGTCGTCTCTGTGCCCGCCGTCTGCGTGACGGTCGTCGATATCCGGCCAAGCAAGGGGAACATGCTCCGGGCCTCAGCGACCAGGTTCTTCTGCGCCTCGTTGAAGAACTGCATCAACTGGTCCGCGTCGTAGCGGTTCGCGACGATGTTCTCGCCCAGCAGATTCTTCGCCATGCTGATGATTTTGGTCGGATACATCGTCAGTTCCCCATGAATGTGCGGCTGCCGCGCCCGATGTAGTGCGTGTTGGACAGAATCGCGTAGCGGATCAGGTCGTCCTGCGCCCGCTGCTGTCTGCGGTTGTGCTCGTTAACAAGCACGTTCGCGGCCATGTCGTCGCGATTCCGCTCGCTGCTGTGACAGACCGAGTCGATGATGAACTTCCGGCCCTCGTCGTTCAGGGGCACGTTGGTCCCGTCCGGACGCTTGAGCAGCTTGAACGGCTCCCACTGTTTCGTCTTGACGTTCTGCCGCATCAGCGCATAGCAGCACTTCACCGTGTTCCACCCGATACTGAGGCCGGGGTAACGCTCTTTCACCCAACGGATGAAGGCCGTCGGCGCAATCGTCGGCGCGGGAATCCAGAGGCCGGTGTCCATGGTTTCCTCAAATGCCCTCCGGGGTTATCGGCAATCCGCCAAGCCCCGGAGGGCTGGTCGGCAATCGAGGGAGGGGTACCCCGGTTGCCGGAATGATTACTTCCCCTCAGCCTGATACGGCTGGCCGGTGATGTCTTCGTAGAACTTCATGTTGCCCGCGATCTGTGCGCCCAGCGCGACAAGGCCCTGCTGCCCCTGCGCCACCTGCTGCCTGAGCCGGGCGAACTGCGCCTGCTGGTCTGCGATGACCTTTGCCAGCTTCTCCGGGATGCTCTCGTCCTTCACGTCTGCAACAACGGGATCCTGTGCTTCACTCATGACTTTTCCCCTCGAACGGGGTTAAGGAAGATGCAGGGGCCGGGCCGATCCCGACCCCTGCGTGAGGTTGCGGTCTAGCCCTTCACGTCGCACAGCACCTCGATGCTGTTGATCTTCGCCTCACCCACCGCGCCGTCCGCATCCTGGAACGCGGTCGTCACGATGACCGAGAGCAGGTCTCCGGCTACGAGGTCCGCCGCCGTAACGGTGAAGTCGTGGGCGGCGGCGGTGCCTGTCAGGGTGATGACGGTTGTCTCACAGATGTCAGCACCCTTCGTACCGTCCGTCTTGTTGATCTCGTAGACGTTGAGGTCAACGGTCTTCGTGTCGCCATCCGCCGTGAAGAGGGAGTTGACGCGAATCTTCACGTCGCCCGCTGCAACGTAGTTCGGCGGAAGCGCGAACTGGAACAGTGAAACGTCGGTCTGGGTATCGCTGTCGGGGCTGTTGCCCATCAGCGCCCAGACGCCCGCCGAGTAGGTGAGGTAATGGTCGCCGGAGTCCCCGGTGTCGGCTAGGCCCAACGCCGCACCGTCAGCGGCCCGCAGGGTGTAGACGGGAACCGGATGCGATGCCAGCGCCTCTTCGGTGAGGTCACTCCTGGCGATGGTCCCGTTTGCCTGTGCGGTGTAGGCGACGTACTTGTTCGCGCCCGCGTCGCCGAAGGTGTAGGCGCGCCCGGCGGTTGCGTGCGCGGCGTTCTGAATCGTGACCGTCACGTCGTCCGTGTTCGCGACGGACTGGAGGATGAGCGCGCCCTTCGAGGCGGTCTGCGGCCATATCTTGATCTTGTCCACGTTGTCCGCATCAGTCGCGTTCTTGCCGACGGTGATCTGCTCGTTGGCCGCGTCGATGCGCAAGACCTCTGTGGCCGCCCCGTTGAGCATCGTCGAGAACACGATATCGGTGTCGAGACTGGCCTTCGTCCCGTCGTTCGTGTTCACGAAGTCGATGCTTGCAACCTCGGTCGTCGCATCGGTGTCGTTCTCGACGATCACGCTGATGCCCGCGCCGATGCCCGCGCCCGGAGCGCCGCTGGTGCTGTGTACCAGTTGCAACAGGTCCGTGACGCCGGTGTTCGTGCCGTCGTCCATCGTGATGACTTCGGGCACGTTGACCTTGACCGAGGTCAGGGTGCCGCCGCTGCCCTTGGAGACCTGGAGGTACGTCCCATCGTGGTAGATTTCCACGTCGCCGACTGAGGCCGTCGCGGATGCACCGTCACCGAGTCCCAGCTTGTCGTTGTCGTTCAGCTTGACGTAACTGGTATCAGCCCCGCCGCCCTCCAGAAACAGAGTCGCCAGGGACGTGTCCCACTTCATGCTTGAACCGGCCCCTACGCCAGGGAAGATCACGTCGTAATCCAGACCCTCCCCGTTGCCGAAATACCACTCGGTGTTGGCCGCCGCCGGGATGACGTAGAATCCGCCCGAAGCCAACCACGCCATCGTCACGTCGTCCGAGTTGCCGAACTTCAGGGCGAAGTCATCCTTGACCCAAACGGGAACGCCGATCTCAAGTTGGTTATTCAGTACGGCGTCGAACAGCACGTAATAACCGTCGGTCGTCCCGAACCACTTCATGTCGAACCCGGCTTCGTTCGCGCCCAGGTTGAACGTGGTCATGGCCCCGCCCGCGCCCTTCGTCAGCGCAAGGGTCTCGCTCGCGTACTGGAGTTGGGCATCCCCGGTGACTGCCGTGGCACTGGCCCCGTCGCCTAAGTTCAGCACGTCGCTGTCGTTCAGCTTCAGGTCGAACGCCTCCAGATACATGAAGTCGCCGGAAGCGTCGATGTTCAGGGTACCGGCCCCGCCCGTCCAGATCAGGTCGAAGACGTGGGTCGTGTCCGCACCGATCTTGAACGGGCTGCTCGCGTTCTTGTTCGTGAGCAGCAACTGCTCGGTTGACGCCGTATCCCATTCAAAATAGGCGTCGGGCGCGGCGGCGCTGGTGCCCAGGCCCAGCTTCACGTCGTCGGCCACCACCACGCTGGCGAACCCGCTGAACAGGGCCGTCTCGTTCCCGGCATCCAGCAACAGGTAGGCGTCGGTGTTGCCGTCCCAACGCACGTCCCAGGTCAGGTCGTCGGTCGCCTTCTTGCCCAGACGCAGGATGCCGGTGTCGGTCGTGGTGGGCTGAATCTTCAGGTCCGTCCCGTCCCACACGATCCCGGCGTCGCCCGCGGTCGCAGACCCGTCCCCGAAGTAGACGTAGGTCCCGTCCTTGGCAATGATGTCCACGTCCTCGAACGCCATGACGTCGTTGCCCGCGTCGAGCAACACGTAATCGCTTGCGGTCTTCGAGAACCACTTGAAGTCGCAAGCGAGCGTGCTGTCGGTCCCGATGTAGATGGCCCCGGTATCGTCGGCCACGGGGTTGATGAGGAGGTTGGTCCCGTCGAACGTGATGGAGAAGTCGCCCGCTTCGCCGGTCGCGGAGGCCCCGTCGCCCAGCTCGATGGTGTCCGCGTCGTTGAGCTTCAGGTGGGCGATATCGGACGCCCCGCCTTCCATCAGTTGCAGCGCGGCCGAAGCGTCCCACAGGCTGTAGGCCCCGGCCGTTGCGCCGAAGACCTTGAAGTCCGGGCCGGTCCCGTCCACGCCGAACGCGATGGTCACGCTGTCGGCGCGGGGCGTGAAGGTCAGGAAGTCGGTCGCGCCGACGTACTCGACGAGGAAGTCGTCGCTGGAACCGAACGCGATCTCCTTGCCGTCCGGGATGTCGATGGCGATGGTGTCGGTCAGCGACGCGGAGAACTGGACCTTGCCGCCGTCCTCGAAGGCGATCATCTCGACCCCGCCGTCTTTGGTGACGAGCGTGTCGCCGGTCCCGTAGTTGTCGAAGTTCACCATGTCGGCGTTGCCGGTCTGCGTCTTGGTGAGGTTGAACAACGCAGTGTTGGTCGTCGCCTCGGTGATGGCGAAGGGCGCTCCGATGTCGTCCGCCGTCGCGCCCGCTGCAAGCACCTGGTCGATGGAGCCGACGCCGCCCCCGCCGCTTCCGCTCAGGGTGCGCCATGCACTGTTGTAGTAGTAGTAGAACAGCCCTGTCGAGGCGTCGATACCGCATCGACCCTCAAGGCTCCCGGTCATGCGTCCGTAGGTCTCCGGGTTGGATGCTACGGTGGGCTTGGTGTTGCTGGGGAACAGACAATCAAGTTGCCACAGGCCGATGCGTTTCTCCTGCGGATTGTCCACTGCGTGCTTTCTTCCGATAGCCACTGTGAGTTTCCTTTATGCCCTTGCGGGCGGATGCGTGCCGGAAGGCGTCCATCCGACACGCGAGTATCTTGAAGCGCACCGGCCCTTGACGACGCCGAACCGACGCACTGGTCATGCCGCCGTTGCGTCAGGCTCAGGTCTGCGTCAGGTTGCGAATGACGCCGTGGGTGTCACGCCGCCTGATGCCGAGCTGGTCGTACTTCTTGACCTCCATCCGGTAGTAGTCGTACCCCTGCACGCGCTGCCAGGGCGGGTTGTCCATCGTCTCCATGGGCAGACCCTTGACCACGAAGTCCGGGATGTGGAGGAAGTAGAGGCACTGGGCGCCGCACATGATGTCGGTGACCCAGGGGACCTCGACGCCGTTGACCAACTGGTCCACAACCTTCACGCCCGCGACGACGCGGGTCTTGTTGACCCAGGACACGTCGCGGCTCTCGTCCTTGCGGAAGCGGGTGCGGAGTTCCGGGCAGGAGAACAGGATGTACCCGCCCTTCTCGAACAGGTTCTCGCCGCCGCACTTGCGGACGATGGCCTGTCCCATGTCCTCGATGAGGTCGCCGTCGAGATAGCGGTCGGTGCCGCCGTTGTCGTGGACGGTGCTCTGCCAGTAGGCAAGGCTGGTGCCGTCGATGCCCTGACAGGTGGTGTTGGCCTGTCCGCCGCCGGTGTTCCAGGTCGTGCCATCGCTCGACTGAGGGCCGTCCACCAACGCCCCGATGCCCTGGACGGCCGAGTCGATGAGACTGCCGTTGCCGTCCTCGAACATGATGTAGTCGCCGCGATCGCTGGCGATGGTGGCACTCGACGTGCAGACGGTGGCAGAAGTGATGGCGCTGATGTAGGCGGAGTTGATGCCCTGCGTGCCGGTGCCGTACCCGGTGACTCCGTTGTAGGAGTCAATGTACAGGCCCTGACGCAGACGCCCGGTTCCGGGCCACCACTCGTCAAGCTGCATGTGCAGAGTCGTGGTGTCGGCTGAACCCGCCGTGGAGTCATGCAAACCGATGGCGTCGTTGCTGTTGCCGGTGTACATCGCGTTGCGCATGTACTGGATGTTGTCGCGCAGGTCGTTGGCCGCATCCTGCACGGCATCGACGACCTGTACCGGGTTGGCCAGCTTGTTCACGGGGCCGTCGTACTCGGCACGGGTGTAGAGCCGGGCCAGGTTGATCTGCGTCTCGGTCCATGCGGCAAGCCGGGCCGTGGGCAGCGCCTGTCCGTGCCCGCGCGGACCCATGCCGCCCGCCTTCTGCGTCTTGATCTTGATGCGGGTGTAGTAACTGTCCCCGCCGACGCTCTGCGTCTGCTTGGGGGTCCCGCTCGCGCGCCCGGCGTAGATGTCGGACGAGTCCTCGTTGATCATTCCGAGGAAGAACTTGGGAATGGTCGATTCGTCCACGACGTTCGGCCAGATTTCCTCCTTCGTCACCTCGTTGACTGCGGTGATGTAAATATACTGGTCGGTAGCCATTACTTACGTCTTTCTGCGGCTAACCCCGTGCGCTCAGGGCCACGAGCCGTTCCGCAAGGTATTCCTTGTGGCCGGGGTGGTCTGACTTGCGTCTGGGGTCGTCGTTGCCGCGAGTTGTCGCGCCCGTGCCCATGCGGGTAACGGTCCGGCCTGCGGCCTTCTTCTCCGCTTCAGCCTTCTCCGCAGCAGCCTTCCGCCTGGACTCGAACGCTTCATCCACCTTGCCCCACAGCTTGTCCGCGACCTTGTCGATGTCCTTGACCGTCTTACAGTCCTTGAGCACCGACCGGGTGAACGCCTCGCGCATGTCTTCGGGAACGCCGAGCCGTTCGTGAACGGTCTCCATGCGGTCCTCGATTTGCAGGCGCACGACTTCGTCTCGCGCTACCTGCCGCGCCTTGTCCTCAGTCAGTCCGGTGTCCTTCTTGTCCGGCCTGGTTGCCGGAAAGAGGTCCGCGAACGGGTCGTCGTCGTCGGTCTTGCCGGCGTCGTTGCCGTCGTCGGATGTTTCGAGCGACTTTTCGATGCGCTGGAGGATGGCGGCCGCCTTGTCGCCGGGGAGCTTGCTGATGCGCTCGTAGGACGGGCCGAACAGGTCTTCAAGCTCCTGCCTCTTGGCGTCCGCGTCCTTGAACTTGCGCTCAAGCTCTCCCTTTTCCTGGGCGGTCCTGTCGTAGCCCCGGCCTTTGGCCGCGAGCTTCGCCAGGTCTGCGGGCGTGAGTTGCAGCACCTCGCCCTTCGCCACTTCCACGTTCACCTTGCCCGCCTTCTCATCGAACTGCACGGTGGGCGTCCAGTCGTTCCCGGTCTGTTGCTGATCCTTGTCGTTCTCTCCCATTGTCCAAATCACTCCCGTCTGGTCGTGCGACGGTGGCCGGTGCATACCCCGAAGGGCATTGGCCCGTGCTCATCGACGTTGCCGACTGGTCAGAGCAATCCGTGCGGACTGCCGTGTATAGAGAAGCCCGCCCGATGCGGGCTTGACTCACCTGTGTCTGCGCCTGTCAGGGTTTACTTGGCGGGGGTTTGCTTTTGTCGCGCGGTGTCATCCCCAGGTCCCACTCGCCAAACCATCGAGGCATCTTCATTTTCCACTTGAGCCAGATACAAAACCGCAACAGGACGTTGAATGGCATAACCGCGTAGTATCCGCCTTCGGTGACCTCCGCGAGGTCAAAGGCGTAGCGGACAAAACCATACCCCTTGGGAAGCGGTTCGTAGTGATACACGTGAAACCAGAAGAGCGGCCAGATTACCCGTCTCATCAATAGCCATTTCAATTTACTCATGGTCGTGTCCTCTCTATTGGCCCAACACCGAGGACCAATGAAAAAAGGCCGTCCCCGCCGTGACACGGAGACGGCCTTTCGCGCTTGCGCGACGCCCGCCGGTTCATGACGCCGGGGGCCTCATTGGTTGATTCACTTTCTGCGTCTCAGCCTTCTGCTGCGCCTCATGCTCACGCGGACGTGATCCATCTTCGCCCGGTGCTGCTTCGTCTTCTTCGGCACGTGTTCAGGCAGCCGCGCGTTCGGGTTCGTGTGCTCTTCCCAACGCTTTGCTATTTCCGGGTGGTTGGCCCAGAGGTAGCGCCTCTGCGCTTCGCTCCTGATCGGCATGGTCACACCCCCTGCGGCTGTCCCACTGGCAACTGCTGTTGCGCTGCAAGCTGCCCCTCGATCGCCATGACGATGGCCTCCTCGTGCGCCCGCTCGTGGTCTGCGTACTGCTGCTTGATAGCCGGGTTGAGCGTGAGCCAACGGGAGTGCATCTTGGGTATCCGATGTTCCTCAAGGTGGACCTGGTGGTTGTGCCACGGCTCGACGCCGCGCATCTCGCCGCGCATGATGGCCGCGGATTCCTCGCGCGCGTGAACACGGTCGCGGGCCTCCGGCTCAAACAGGGACGCCTCCACGCCCAACTGGAAGTTCTTGCGGATCTCGCGGGGCGGCAGGTCCTGCATTGCGCCGTACTGCAGCAGTTTCTCGTTGTACTGCATGGTGAGCATCTTGTCGGTCGGGCCGCGATTGATGCAGCGCGTCCGGATGCGCCAACTTTGCTCGTCCTTATCGGCCAGGAAATCCTGCACGGCGAACGGCTGCGCGGTAGCCGCGTCGATGCCGATGAGATTGATGGGGCCGTTCTGGTGGCGGCTGGTGAGCACGCCGACGCGGTTGTAGACGCGCGCCCAGGTCTCGTTGAAGTCTTCAATCAGGGGACCGAGCAATACGTCGTCCTTGACCTGAAGGGCTTCCAGTCCCGCGCCCGATTCGATGCTGCCGGGACTCATGCCGCGAGAGACGGGGTGAAGCTGAAGCCCGTCATCCATCGTGAGGTCCACGCGTTCGGATGCGCGGAACATGTCCACGCTCATCGGGGGCGTCACCAGATACCATGGCACGTTGTCGGGCTTGTTCTCGTCGTCCTCGTAGGTCACGGGGCTTCCGATGTTGTCGAAGTCTTCCGGACCGACGTTGAGCGATTCGGGTATCATCAGGCGTCTGCCCGGCCCCTCACCCCAGATCGCCCCCAGCATGTCGCTGAACAGCTTGTTCCGGGCAATCTGCATGGAGATATTCGGCTCAATGAGTCCGGGCGAATACATAGCGCCGGGGAACCGGCGATAGGCGAAGCGGAAGTATTCCGGGAACAGGTCCGCGTCCTGCAAGGGCTTGGCTTCGAGCACGCGGTTGCGCGTGACGATGAGCTTGTAGCCGTTCGGGTGCTTTGCGGACTTGCCGCGCCGGACCTCGCGCACACGGAGCATGTGTTTGATCTCGCGCGTGTTGGACTCGCCCTGGATGAACGAGTCGGTCGCGGCGAGGATCATGTTGTTTTCTTCTTCAAGTTCCCCCTGCTTGATGCCGTCCATCTCGACAGGGTAGAGGTCGCGGAGTTGGTCGATGGGGACCGCCCGCGTCTCGATGACGGCCTGGGCGCGCTTGGGGTCGCTGACGCCCCATGGCCACGGCATGACGGCGAACGGGGACAGGACTTCGATATCCGGCATGTTCGTGCCCTTCTCGAAGTCCCACCAGACCTTGACCCACGCGGGGCCGCACGCGACGCACCACGATTTGAGTTCGCGGTCGAGCGACTTGACGTTGCGGGCGTCGGCCCATGCCTGGAGGTACTGGGTGCGTATCTGCGCGGCCTCGAACATGTCGGCGCGGTCCGGGGCCGGGATGCATTCGGGCAGGTGCCAGACCGACGACAGGCGACCGAGCTTGTGGTCGAACGCGGGGAGCATCTTGTTGGCGACGATGCGGATGATGTCGCCCCGCTTGGTGTCGCGGATGTCGGACAGGCGGTCGATGATGCGGGACTTGGGGTTCCAGCGTATCCACTGGTTGCCCGCCAGGAAGTTGAGGCAGACCTCCCAAATCTGCTGAAGCCGGGAGCGCTTTTCCTCGACCTCGGTAGCGCTTTCGTGAACGACGTGGGCCGCGTTCTTGCCGTCGAACTCTGACAGAATAGCGTCGTCCACGTTGTCCGAGTTGAACTGCTGGTTGATTTCCATGCGTTTCCCTTGACAGGGGCCGCATGGCGGGGTATGCTTGCGTCGTCTGGCTTCCCGCCGTACGGGGGCCTGCTTGGATGGGGCCGTTCGGCGTTCGAGCGCCGGGCGGCCCGTGTTGTTTACTCGGCCTTCTTCGCCTTCTCCTTCTTGGGCTTGTCGCCGATGCGGACCTCGATGGCGAGTTCATCGACCAGAACCTTGAGGGCGGTGAACTCCAGGCGAAGATCGTTGTCCTTGTCCACAACGAGCCTCAGAAACGGCAGGAGCCGGAGCGCAACGGCCCGTTCCATGCGCAAGGCACGTTTGGCGTGCTCGGTCATCTCGCGCGATGCGGATGGGTCGCCCGCGAGTTCCCGCGCCCTGAGCCTGACCAACGTATCGTAGAACGTCCTGTCGATGACGGCTTCCATGTTCCCCTCCTAGAGCTGGTGCGTGCCGGTGAAGGGCACGGGTTCATCTTCTGTCTTCAGCGCAACCTCCACGGGCACGGGTTCGGACAATCTGCATTCCCGGAATTCAAGTTTCTTCATCCGCCACTCGTGAATGTCCTTGGCCTGCTGGCATTCCTGGGCGAAGCGGTCGATCTCCTGCCGGGTCTTGGTCAGGAGCATCTTGTGAATCTCCGAGACCTGGTTTATGGCCCCGTTCTGGATCGCGGCGGCCCTGCGGTCGAATTCCTCCCGCGCGTTCTTCTCGACAAAGGCCAGGCGGTTGGACAGGTCCGCGTTCCTGCTCACGACGTTGAGAAGCGCAAGGGCCAACGCAAGAGCGACCACGACAATACATATCAGTGCGAGTTCCATCAGACCTTCCCCTTCCTGTTTGCGATGCCGGTTCCTATGAGATACAAGCTGGTCACGCTAAACCCCAGTCGCCAGTCATACCACCAGGCCAAACCGATCAGCGCAAACAGTCCGGCGCAAATGCACAGGTTCGGCAACAGGTTAATCCTGTCCCATTGTTCTTGGGTCATCAGACCTTCCCCTCCGGTTCAGGTTTCCACGTCAAGAGCCGCCACAATCGCCGCAACACCCCGTCGTTGCGCCCGATCAGTTTGTGACCCTTGAGAATCAGGTCACCGCCGTAGGTGAAAATCATGCCCGGCTTGTTGTCTTGATCGTAAACGGTCAACATCGCTTCGTCAGGGCTGTGTTGCGGGTATATCGTTAACGTGCCCATTGTTGCATCAGCCATCAGTATCCCCTCCAGTTCAGCATTGAGTTCGGCAACACGCCGTCGCCGACCGTGAGCTTGTCCGCGTCCCCATTGGCCATGACCTCGGTCTGAAACTCCCGCGCCCTGCGCACGTGTTCCATGTCGGTCTGTTCCTGCGCGGTCAGGTCGCGCCTCTCGCGCGGGGGCCTGAACCTGGGCGAATGGTCCGGGTTCGCATAGGCCGCCGCGTCCAGCAAGTCGTCATGTCCTATCGGGTACGCCTGCATCTGCCTGAGCCACAACTGCTTGTGTGCGGGCCACATGCCGGAGTAGATTTTGAACCTCTTGCGCTCCCACAAAATCCTGAGCCACGCGATGCGCTTGTGCTTGTTGATCTTGTCGGTCCTGACGTTGCGGATGCGGAGCGGGAGCGGCCCCGCATAGTCCGGCTGCTGCATCAGCGTCTCGAACTGGCTCTTGTACTGGAAGACGCCGGGGGCCTCTTCAACCGCCAGCGTGTCGGCCTTCCAGAGCTTCGCGACCTCGAACACCTCCATGCACAGGCTGTAAGGGTCTTTGCGAATCTCCCGCGCGTCCAGCAGATTGACGTTGCCGGTCGCGTCGTATCCGAGCACTACCAGGCCCGCCGGGTCGTGGGTGTCCATCTGGGCCGACTTCGACGGGTCCACGAATACCCACGTGCGCATTTCCTTGGGCGCATCGTAGATGGTGTTCTCGTTCAGCAGCTCCATGTTGAACGTCTGGTCTTCTTCGCCTTCGGGCCAGAGGTACATCTGGCACATGACGGCCATGTGGCCCCACTGCCGCGTCAGGAACTCCAGGTAGTCCCGGCCCATCAAGGGTTGCCGGGGTTCGTAGCGCGGGGCCTCGGTCGGCTGCGATTCCATGATGAAACGCCCGTCGGTCTCGACCGGCATCACGACGAAATCGTAGTCGAGGTACTTCTTCTTCTGCGCGTTGAGAAGGTCGTCGAACAGGAACCCCGCGTAGTGCCACGGGGTATTCAGCACGTCCAGCAGTTTCGGTCCCAGGCCGAAGATGTTGCGGTAGTAGTCCTTGACCTTCTCGCGTTCCACCTCGCTGTAGGCGTTGCGTTCGGCCTCAAGGTCGTCCACGGTGACGACTTTCGGGTGCTTAGACGTGTGCTCCTTGCCGGGGGAGCCGACGCTGAAGGTCGGGTCCGCCGACGGGCGCATGTTCGTCACCTGGAGCATGCAGTCGGACGGGGACCAGGGCTTGCCGCGCATGTCGCCCCACAAGGCTATGAACCGGGGCTGCGACATGTGGGCGTCGATCTCGCGGATGCGGGCCTGCGAAATCTCCTCGTCCGCCCCGATGATCAGGACGGTCATGTCCTGCTTGAACATCCTTGCCCTGAGCACCCGCTGGATGTTCTTGGCGACGTTGCAGAGGACGGACTTGTAGGTCTTGCGCGGCCCCATGCACACCCAGTAGGGCTTGCGCCGGTTCTCCTGCCTGTCCGCGATGAAGTAATGCCACGGGTCGTCGATGAGGTCGTACCCGAGCACAACGCGTGCGAAGAAGACCAGATTTGTCAAAGAGCGGTAGCGGATGAAGTGACCCAACTGCACCGGGTCACGGGTTTTCTCGATGCGGTCAAACCACCATCGTTCTTCGTCGAACGTGAGCCGTTTCAGACCGCGTTTAGCCAACGGCGATGCCTTCCTGTCGTTCGCGCTGCAAGAGACGCTGCTGATGGGCCGCGCTTATCTGGTCGAGCCGGGCCAGGGCCTCCGGGTCGCTGCCGTGTGCCTCTGCTTCAAACGCGCAATGGACCAGTTCCACCAGTTCGTCAAGGTCCTGCTCCAGCGGGTCGATGCGTTCGGACTCGTCCGACTCCAGTTCGTTCCTGAGCAGGTCCACCACGGTGCGGATGGCGTCTTTCTGAAACGCCTTGTCCTTGTCGTCCCCGCCGACCTGGTTCAGGGCCTCGGTGAGCCGCGCCAGAACCAGCGCCCGGTCTTCGATGGTGAGGCCGCGCTTGCCGCTCTGGAGAAGGTCAAGCCGCTTGCGGTACTCCTGCCTGAACTTCTCGTTGATCTTCTCGTCGGTCTCCTTGCGGACCTCGTTCTTGAACCCGTAGCCGGGATCTGTCGGGCTTCTACGCATGGGAAGCCTTGAATTTGGGCGACTTCCGGAGCGATTCCAGGAACTCCCAACGCTCGTGTCGTTCGCGAATGGTCCTGTAGCAGACGCCGTGATGACGCCAGAACTTCGGTCGCCCGCGGTCAAACTCGTCGGTGTCGGGGTTGCAGCCGGGCATGACGGGCGGGGCGTCTGTCGCATACCCGCCGCGCTTCATCCGCCCCCTGATGACGGACTCGTGGACGAGACAATATCGCTGGTGTTCCTCCGCGTCACGACGGCAGCCCGCATAGCCACACTTCATGATGTCGGTCCTAATGGCTTACTTTGTCTTCGCCTTGGACGCGCGCCGGATACGGCGAACGGCCGCGTCGATGCGAGTTTCGATGACGGGGAGCAAACGGGCAACTACTGCGTTGGCCACGGCGTCGTAAAACTTGGTTCGCCCCGCACCCAGCGTCAGCGTGTCACTGTCGAGCAAGCACGGCTCGTCCTTCGCGTCGTCCAGCGACAGGGAGTTTTCGCCCCAGCAGATCTTGACGTCCCGGTCGGGCAACATATCGCTAATGAGGCATAGTTCCAGGATACGTTCCACGTTCATCGCTATCCCCTCAAGTCGAAACTGATAGCGGGGGCGGGAATCGAACCCGCGTGTTTCACGGTATGAGCGTGACGGCTTACCACTCGCCTACCCCGCGTCGCTCGAAATGCACGCTCCCAGTTCTTCGCGTACTCGTCCTGCGAGACGTTGGACGGCCTGCGCTTGGAGCCTTTGCCGGGTCCGCTCATGGCGTCTTGGGCTCCTTCGGGTGATACTCGAAGACAAACATCGGATACCAGTGGTCGGCGTAGTCGGTCCCAAATCGAAGCCAGACGTGCCGGTCGTTTACGTCCCGCAACTCAAACCCCCCGAAACACCCCTTGTGGCGTTCAATCGGCCATATCTCCACGGTGGCGATGGGAGCGGCGAAGAAGAGGCCCTTGTCGGTATCTGGAGCACACAGTTGCACACCCTCCAGAGCGCTGCGGTACCCATCGCTCGCGTCCTCAACAGCCTCCAGCACGTGGGGGCCGAGCTTGAAGCGGTTGGAGTGTGCGCCGTGAAACGCAAACGCGTGATAGCGCCAAGCGTTCAAGTCGAGCATGAGTTCTGGGAGCGGATCCGGCCCCCTGGGCGGCTGGAGGGTCTTCTCTCGCGCGGCCCTGCGTTGCGCGTGCCTCTCGCGCAAGAACTCGGTGTTGAAGGTCATGGCGTCACCAGCTTCGGGGCCTCCTCCGGGGGCGTTTCGGGCTGCTCCGGAGCGGGCGGCATCATCGGCGTGAATCTGCCCCCTTCCAGACGTCCGCCAATCCCAAGCTGCTTGGCGATGAGGGCCTGTTGCAGTGCCTGGCACTGACAGGTGCGCAGGATCGGGGCGTCGATGTTCTCGCCGTTGTCCTCGACGGTCTTGAGGCCGTAGATCGGGTTGCCGCAGAGCGGACACGTGCTGACGACCACCAGAAACCGCGACTTGTCCTTTGCCATGTTCTCATTCCCCTCAGTTCGGTTCATCGTCAACCGCCGACTCCACGTCGGACTTGACGACTTGGTTCAGATAGCCCTCAACACCCGTCAACGTCGCATACTCGCAAATGTCAGCCTTCAGGCCGGCAATCAGGGCCGGTTCTCGCTTGCCCGCCTCCTCGATGCACCGGGCGATGACGATCACGGTCTGGTGCTGAATGGTGGTCTGGTTGAAACAGTTGCGGAAACGGAACCGCAAATGAGCAAACCAGCCCTGCACCTTCGTCCAGAATGAGGCGGCCCAGGTCATGTCGTCCTCGGTCTGGCGTCAAGCGGGATGCGCTCGATGGAATAACCGCAAGCACAACGCAAGAACAGAGACTCGCGTTCAGCGATGAGTCCGTTCGACTGTGGATCGCTCGCGTCGTTCTTCTTCCCGCACTTCGGACAGGCCCACGTCTCCTTCGGGTCGTAGGTGGGAATCTTGTGCGACTCGGCAGCATATTGCGCCGCCCGCCACTCATCCTGCCTTTCTCGCACGCGCTCAGGCAGCGAGCGGCAACCGTGGACGGCGTCGTAATCGACGATTTCGGCGATGTCGCACAGCAAATCGGAATGCTCGCCGAGGTCCTTCTTCAGTTTCGCGACGGCCTCCGGGAGACCGTCGGAAAGTACGCCCGGAAACTGAATCAGGATGCCGCTTAAGATGCCCGCCATGTCCAGGTGCCGGTCAATGGCGTTGCTCTCGCGGCTATAGGCTCCTTCGAGCTTGGCATGAACGCAGTCTGCTAATTCCGAAAAGGCGGCGTCTGTGGCTAATGCGTTCTGGATAGACCGCAGATGGCCGTGCAGTTTATCCGCCCACTCGTAGGCGCGGTTCAGGTCGGCCAGGTACCATTTGCCACAGTGCTGCTCAACCAGGTACCTTTCGTGCTCCTCCCTTTTCGCGATGCCCTGCCAGATTGCGTGCGCCCAACCGACAACCGCCGCCACACCAAGAAAAACAGTCACGGTCAACATGGGAACCCCCTCAAAAAGTGGTGAAAATGAGCAAGTTCAGACGTGAAGCGTGTCCTGTGGGCTCTCGTCTCGCAACTCGGTCACAAGAAGCCTCCTGTCTCCCCAGTGGTAGTCGATGCGGTGTTCTGGGGTTGACTGAAGACCAAATGGGGGGTGCCAAAGCAGCGTTATCACCCCGGAATCGGCGAGAGACTGGAGCTGGGTCACCAACTCTGTAACCGTCGGCTTGGCGGTCGTGTTGACCACAGTTGTCACTGCGAGACCCCTCAAAATGGTTCTGTCAGTTCTGTCAAGCGTCAGCAGGCTCCAGTTAAAAGAAGGTCCGCGCTTTCGACGGCCACTCGCGCGCCCTTGAGAGCGGGTGGTTTGGGCTCAACGGCGAACGGCGTCCACAGGCGGGGCACGCAGGCTCGGACTCTGCGTATTTGGCCTCGGCCTGAGCCACCCTGCGAAACCACTCAGGACGCAATTGCTCGGCTTCCTCTTCGAGTTCTACCAGTGCGCGCGCGAACTTGGCGACCCGGTCCGAAGAGAGGACAAAACTGACCTCAGGCTTTTCGCAATCGTCCTGGTCAATGGTGAACCGGATACCATCAGGATGTGTTTCAATCTCCACCACGGGAAACCCCTCAAAACGAGAATAAAAAAAATTTAGTGTGCATACACCATTGAGCGCGCCCCCGCGCAGCGTCGGGCTTGCACCCCCCCCCCCCTGGTCGCCGGGGTCGCCTGCCTGCCGCGCTGCCCAATCATGCCATGCTCGATGCCCCTTGCCTGCCCTGCGTGGTGCCCGTTGCGAGCTCATTTGCCCGTCGTTTCATGCCTGTTGCCGGTCGATGACTGGTCGATACCCAGGATGCTGGGGGGCTGCCACCTCTTGGCGTGTCCCAGGATGCCCCTTCAAGGCCACTCTACGGCTCTAGGATCGACGATCTCCGTTGGGGTGCTATCCAAACCCTACCTCATGGATGACAGCCATGCGCTCAGGCAGTGCCGGAATCGTCCTAAACCGCATAATCGTCAGGACTTACGACGTAATCGTCAGACATACCAAATCCCCCTTGTGCCGGGATTGTGCCACATCCAAGTATGAAGAAAACCACGCAAACGATGTAACCGCTTACGTGGCTTGGACTTGCGCCGAAATGGACTGATCGCGCCCGACGTACAGAGTAACGGGCGGAATTTCACATCGTCGATGCTCCATTATTCCAAAGAACGGTGCTCTGTACTACTCAGTACTGCCTCGCTCCACTTCTTCACTGCCTCAGTACCAGTACCATTCCAGTTCAGTTTCACATCCTGTTGCCGTTTCTCACTCGTTTCTCATTCGTTTCCCGCTCAGGCGCAAGTGTGATTGTACTCTGTACTATAGCCGGTTTTTTTTGAATTTTCGCTATGCCTAACAGTTTTAGGCAGTACTAACTCAGTGTAAGTTGTGATTGTGTAAGGGATTACGTTCTGAAAGATATTTCGCAGAAATCTGCGATTCTTACTTGACACGGGATTATCGCGTGATATTCTATGCTTGACGGGCGGCGTGGGGTCGCCCAAACACTAACGGAGGGAAGAAGATGATAGCGACTCTGAAAGCCGACACGCAGGTTGTGAGGCAGTTGCTTCAAGCTGCCGTTGACAGCATCGACGTTGGCGATACCGAAAGCGCCGTCTGGAGGACGGTAGACGCTGCCGGTCTCTTGGCCAAGCACTACCCCGACGCTGTCGGTGTCGCAGAGCGGACGGGCCGGGGCTACCAGATCACCGCCTTTTGATTCCAGCCGCCTCCTGGCGGCTCCTGGGGTCCCCTGGGGCTTCAGGAATCGCCCGGACGGTCCGGGTAACTCTAACAGGAGGGAAGACGATGAAAACGTCCATCGCGTCCGCCGTTGCTGCTGTTCACGCTGTTGCGCCTGGTTATCGCGAGTATCATCTCGCAGGACAAGCCTTTCAGTGTTTTAGCCGCGAGGTTCGCGCGCCCTTGCACGTGCTAATTGCAGCAACCGACCTATCGGCAGAGCCACGCCCTGGTGTTTCGCTCACCGCGCACCACTGTACCGACGGTACTGTCTGGTTCTCGAAGCACTTCCGAACGCGCCGCGAGACAGCCGCGTTTTTTGATCGCATCCTTGCTCGATATCCAAATGCCGTCCCGTGGCCTGAAGCTCTCAGGCGCTCCCACGGTGGCCGCGACTGACCGCTCCCCTCTCGCTCCGGTCTCCGGGGCGAGGGTGAAAGCGGGGGCGGACCCCTGCAAAACTCTAGAAGGAGGATGGAACATGATGCTGATAAGCCGCGTTCAGGCCGTCCGGGATGAACTCCCGTTGCTGGAAGTCACGCCAGACACGTTGCCGCTCGCCAACTTGGTCCAAGTGCTGGCGGAAGAGCTACAGCACGCAATGATTGCGATTTGCGACCTCAAGACCCAGATTGAACAGGGAACCCACTAACCGCCCTTCGGGGCAAGGAGAACAAGATGAGCACGGAGCTTAGGACAATTCAGAACACGGGCATTGACGAACAAGTGGAGGTCCGCATGCGTAAGGGCGACTTCGCCAACAGGACTGGCGTCCGTCTCATGCATGACGGTTGGGAGTGGGGAACGTTCGTCGCCGTCGATGATGACGGGATTTCCGCGAATACCGATTTCATCGTCCGCGCCTGCAACAGCCACGCCGCCATGCTGGAGGCGCTGAAGGCCGCTGAGAACCAGTTGACCGCATACGACGTTCAGAATTTCGGGACGATAACCGAGACCACGAAAGCCGCTCGCGCCGCCATTGCCAAGGCGGAGAGGGGGGAGGGGGGAAGCTAACTGCGTGCGTGTAGCCGCGCGTGCTCTGAACGAGACATAACGACCAGGTTTTCTATCGTGTTGTTGTGTCCGTTGCCGTCCTTGTGGTGTACAACTTCATCGGAAGAAAGCGTATGGCCACAATGCGCTTCCATAACCGCTCGGTGTTCGTGTTGACCGTCTCGTTTGATATAGGGCGAACGTCCTGCCCCCCGCCCCCGCAACAGGTCACCGCGCAACGCCGCAGACATTCGCGCTATCGCCACCTGTCTACAGGCGAAACTACAGTATTTCGCAGCAAGACGGCCTGTCCGTACTCTGAACAGACAGCCGCACCACGCGCAGATTTTCGTGTGCTGTGCCTCTTCATATCTGCCCGCTGTTGCCGCATTAGCACACCGGCGAGAACAGTACCGCCGATGACGGCTTGCCCGCTCAGAGAAGATGTTGCCGCATTCCGCACAAACGATTTCAACGCGTTCGGTTCTCGGACGACTCATAGAAAGCCCTCGCATGAGAAAGGGGCAACGATGATCCTCACGAAAGCGAAAGACCCGGAGTTTCCGACTAAACTCACGGCCGCAATGGACAGCCGTTCCTGGTCCGTCCAAGACCTGACCGACCAGATCAACGCGCTGGTCCCCTGGGGCACGTGCCGCGTTACCGCCGTCTACCGCTGGCGGAAGGGTATCGTCTACCCCTCTCATCGGTACCGGCAGGCGATCCGGCAGTTGCTAGGCATCTAGCTCCAAGAGTACCGGCACAGCCACGGGCTTGGGTCGAGCGCTACGCCGTCCAGACGGCTTGTAGCGTTTCGGCCCAAGCCACGGCCCCCATTCCCCCACCTGAGACCAGTGCGTGTACCCCAGCCGGCGCCGCTCATGATATGCGTGACAACGAACCGAGTCCTGCATCACGCGGGGAGCGCGGTTGTAATCTTCCCCCGTTGTCCGGACGGCTATCGGCAGGGCACAACGCGGATCGGCGCAACGCAAACGGTATTGACCTGAGTGCCAGTAGACTTCCGCAACAGCCCCGCAGATATCGCAGTGCTCCATGTGATAAGTGAACGCCACAGTCACCGGACAACCCCCTCCTGTTCCTGCCGTCGGGTCGCGCGATTCTGAAACTGCGACAGGTACCCGAGAAATCCCAAATCACAGATCCCGGTTACGCCGTTGCGGTTCTTCGCGACGTGAAACTCTACGCTCTCGGTCGCGTTCTGTCCCATGGGCTGCTCGTCCTTGTGCATCAGGATGACCACATCCGCGTCCTGCTCCAGATTGCCGGATTCTCTCAGGTCGTTCACGCGGGGCTTGCGGTCCTCACGCATCTCGGATTGCCGGTTCAGTTGACACAGGGCCATCACCGGACAGTTGCACTCGCGCGCGACTTGCTTCAGACTGCGGCTGAGTACCCCCACCTCGATGTCCCGGCGCTCGCGAGGGGGACAGACAATCAACTGGAGATAATCGATGACGATCAGGTCGAGCGGTTTCTGACGGTGTTCTTGGCGAATGCTCCCCAAGAGTTCAGCCAGTGTCGTGCCGGGCGGGTCGTAAATGCGGAGATCCCACTCGCTCATTCGCGCGGCCGCGTCTCTCACCCTCTGCATTTCAGTCTCACTCGCACTCATCATCACGCGCTCGGTCAGCCCTGAGCACCACTGCATCATCTTCAGGCCCAACTGCACCAGCGTCATTTCGAGCGACACCAGCAGCACGGACTGCCCCGACTTGGCCACGTTGCCGCCGACGTTGAGGGCGAAGGTCGTCTTGCCCGTCGCCGGGCGCGCGCCGACGATGACCAGCTCGCCCCGCGCCAGCCCGCCACCCAAGAGGTCGTCGATCCCGTAGAACCCGGTCGGAATCGTCTCGCGCACGCACTTGGCATTGATCCCTTTGAACACGTCGGCCAAGAGCGCGCGCATGTCCGAGGGCCCCCTCTTCGCGCTGGGGATTGCCGTCACACGCTGAGCGGCCTTTGCAATCGCCTCATCCGGGCTCTCCGCGTTTCGTGCCTCCTGAGCGAGATACAATCCCACCTCCAGCATCACGCGCCTTTGATGCGCCTCGCGCATCTTGCCGCAGTGGTAATCGAGGTTGGCGCGACTGGGGATGACCTCCGCACAGTTCATGAGCGCCAGCGCGTCACACTCCTTGTCCTCCTGGCGCACCGTCACGGCGTCCACGGGCGCGCCGCGATCACAGAGCGACGCGATAGCGCGGAAGATCGCGCGATACTCATCGCTCCAGAACATCTTGTCGTCGGCAACCAGCGCCAGTCCCTCAGCGGCGAAGCCCTGAATCATGCATCCGATGACTTGCTGCTCGGACTCAATCGCCTGAGGCGGTGTCGTCACCAACACCCCCAACACGTCCCTGTTCATGCCTTCTCCCCCAACGGGTTCTGCCATGCCTGTTGCGCCGCTTCTTCCGCTTCGAGGCGCGTTGTGCGCGCACCTTCTTTCTCTTTCTCTTTCTCTTTCTCTGTAGTGCAGGAATCCGACACAACGGGAGTTTGTTCTAAGTGCCTGCCACCCTGATACTTACGCCAATTTTTAAAATAGAGTACCCCTCCGCGGCTGCAAGAGATGACACAGCGTTCCCTCAGTGTTCCCACAGCGTTCCTACAGAGTTCCCCCGAAGTTAGTCGCAGCAACGTTGCCAATTCATCCCACGTTGGCCGAACCCTTTTCGTGGTCTTACCCCGCTTCTTGGTGGTGAGAATCTTGCCCTGGACCGGGGATCGTGCGGCAATGCAGAGCAGTCGCACCCACAAGCCCATCTCTTCCATGCTCAGGAGCGAGAGCGCCTCGTCTGACAGGATGTCCTTGTAGTAGAGTTTCAGCCAGAATCGGCCGACGTTGCTCATGGGCGGTTGCGCCTTCTCAGCCAGGGTATTACCGGGTACCAGACCGTCACGATGCGGTAGGTCAAGAGCGCGAGCCTGTCTATGACGCACAGCGTCAGCCAGTGCATACGTTCAGCACGAGCCAGGAGCCAGCGTTCTCCGTGATTGGGTACGCGCGTCCCCGTGACGCTCCCCCCTTGTTCAGAACAGCATCCTCTCCGGTTGCGGCTCAGATTCAAACAGCGGCCCGCCGGTGTAGAGCTTGACGTCGTCGCCGATGGAGTAATCAGGGTCGCGCACGCTCATTTCACCCCCACCATTACCACGTCCAGTTTGACCATCCCGTCCAGGTTCACGGCCGCAGCCAGCGTCACGCGCAGTCTGCGATGGTATAGTTGCCGCCACAGATACAGCGCGTCCTCATGGCTGCCCTTGCCCTCGTGCAGGCGCCGGGCAATGTCGCGAAGGTGGTAGGCCCGCCGCAATTCGGCGCTGGTCATGGGGCAGCCTTTCGGTCTAGTCCCTCTATGAACCCCGCGATGTCGCGCAGGTGTTCCAACGCCCAGCTTGTCGCGAGGCTTCCTTGGAGCACCCAACACTGCCAGCTCTCGCTCCAGAATATTCCGCCCATATACTGATTGGTGAAACTCTGCCGAATGTCGTATTCCGCTCCGGCTTTGGAATGGCTGATGTTGCGCTTCTCAATGCGCATGAACTTGAACGTCGCCACAGTATCAGGCATGGTCAGCCCCCTTCATGCGGTCCTCCCGTCTTGCCTCGCACTCTTCGGCCCAGTAGATGCGGGCGAGCAGCAGCGCCATCTCGCTAGACCAATCCCGGTCCTGCCGGCAGGCCGCTTCTGTGCGAATGATCACCTGGCGACCCTTGACGATCAAAACACCTGCGCCATTGTGGTCAAAGGCCATTGACTCTAGTTCTTCCGGCACCATGTAGTACCGACGAAATCCCATGCCGCTGTTGTGGCGTCGCCATTGCTTGCGGTAATCTCGTTGCCAGTCAGCCCTGGATGCCTTGCACTCGACGACGATGGATTCCCCGCAATGATTCCACCCGATCGCATCCACATGCTCGTCGCACGACCAGGGTTTTGGTTCGAGGATCACGCACTTGCATCGCATGGTATTGCGCAACCATTTACCCGCGCGAGACACCAATTCGTCATGGGTCATTTCGCGTCGCCCCCCTCCTTCATGAACGCTTGGATGAACGCCGCCGCGACTTGGGGCACAATGGCGTTGCCAAGGCCCCTAAGCCGTCCCACGCGGTTGGGAACCCCATGAGCCAGGAGACGAATTCCGGGTTTAACGCGCCGCGACTTGCCGTCGGCACAGGGGATGAGGGAGAAGTCAGACCAAGGGCCTGATTCGGCAGCGAGTTGTTGACCGCCCCGTCGTGGAAGTTCTGGTCTACCCCCTTCACGTCGCGGCTCTGAGGCGTCGCCCATCCCGCAACGGCGGCCGTCAATGAGTTTCGCTTCGCCTCTGCCGGAGACGCCTGTGCGTGTTTTGAATCTTGCACCCTCGCGGTCGGCCACCCCGCTACCGCTCCCGGGAGTCTGTCTGTCCCCTGCGACGGCCCCCCGTTCGGCCCGTCCTGTTGGCATGGCGTCGGCCAGCCCGCCATTACGCAGGCCGTCTCCAAGTCCGTAGGAGACTTCCTCCCCGGATCTCGCTTGAACTTGGCCAGGTCGTGCGAGTATTTCGGAACGCGAGCGGTCGGCCACCCAGTACAGCCGCTGTCTGATGTGCGGCGCGCCGACGCTGTGTGCTCCCAGTACACACGCCCCGACGGCGTAGCCCTCCGCTTCCAGGTCTCCGCATACTCCATCGAGCCATCCGTGCCGAATCGCTCCGCTAACCTGTTCGCCAAACACCGTGTCAGGTCTGCACTCGCGGATGAGCCTGAAGAATGCGGGCCATAGGTGCCGCTCGTCATCTTGCCCCTTTCGCTTCCCGGCGACGCTGAAGGGCTGACAGGGTGCAGACCCCGTCCAAACAGGTCGAGTTGGGGGCCAGCCGGCGAGCTGGAGGGCGAGGGGCCATCCTGCGATCCCGGCGAACCAATGGCATTGGGTATATCCTTTGAGGTCTGCGGGCTGCACGTCGGCGATGCTTCGTTCATCCACGTCCCCCTGGGGTATCAGTCCCGCGGCGACGAGTTCCCGCAGCCACGCCGCCGCGAACGGGTCGCAGTCGTTGTAGTAGTTCATGCCTTTGGGAACTCCCGAATCACCTTCGGCCACTTCAGGTTGTCTTTGAGGAACAGGGGCACGCCCGCGACACGGCACTGCCAGATGATGGACTCGATCCACTCCGGCTTGGGCGCGACGGCGCCGGGTCCGGTCTGTGCGCCGACGATGACCCAGGAGAGGCTACGAGCATCGAGCCAGAGCGGGTGCAGGTCAACCGGCCCCAGCAGCGGCTCCAGGCTGATGAATCGGACCGCAGCCTTGATGGACAGCAGTGCCGGGATGCGTTCGTCGGCGTCCTCCTGATTCGTCACGGAGACGCCAAGCCACCAGTTGCGCGGGATAGGATGGTAGCGCGTTGCAAGGCGTCGCCACATAATCTCCGGCTGTTTCGTCAGGACAATGAACGTGTGATGCTGCGCCCGCACGTCAGCCATTACATCGCACACCTGGGTCCACAGCCGCCCGTGCATCACGCGCCCGGACTCCACACCCCCCGTCAGCGGGTCAAACAGGTCCGCCATTGAGCACACGAAGATCCGCGACGGCTTGCGCTTCCTCAGCGGCTCGTCCAAGCGTTCCGGGTGCAGGTGGGGAGTGAACTCGCGACACTGGGGGCACTTCTGCCGCTTGGCGAAGCGCCGAGCATAGCAGTAGGGACAGCCATGCGTGCATCCGACGATTGGGTTCCAGGTGAAGTCGGCCCACTCTATTTTGGTCCGGTTCATGTCTTCTCCTGTAGCACGCTCAGCGCCGCGCATGCGAAGTCGAGCAGTTCTCCGAGACGTCGCCCGAACTCAGCGGCCATTGCGCACAGGTCGGCGAGGTTCATGGGGTCTCCTTGGGTTTCTCAAAGACCGTCAGGACTCTGATGCGGTTACCAAAACCTACCATAACCCCGCAGACGGCTACCAGAATGGCGCTCTTGTCCGGGGGTCGCGGCACAACATAGTGCAGCAGTCCGCAGCGACCGCCGGGGACCGTCAGGCCCCAGGCTACCTTGATGACCTCGTTGGGGTTCGGGCAGGGCAGGTCGCCGTAGTGCGCAGCATCTGCCTCGGTATAGGGCGGATCGGCGAGGACCGCTTGGTAGCCCACCACTCCAGAACCAAAGTTCATAACATCATTCAGGTAGGTGGGGCGCGTCATTGGCTCTGTATCTACCGTTTCGTCTTGGGGCCCGAAAAAGGGATCGTCCGCCGCGTGTCCCCCGAATAAGTGCAGCATGCCGCCCGGCATCAGCCACTTGGCACGTCTCAAGAATCCGCTCGGGTACGCGCCGTAGTACTTCACCTTCGAGCGTGCGCAGATAATCATGTCCGTGATGGGACGGTAGCTCGTCATGTCCTCTCCCTTTCCGCGAGTTCTTTTTTCAGTGCGTCGATGACGGTCTCGGCGTCGGCCAGTTTCTTCTCCGCGACATCCAAGTCCGTTGCCAGGGCGACGTTCATCTTCTGGAGTGCTTCGGCTTGTCTCGCCCGCGCTCGTGCGAGACGCTGGTAGTAATCGAGGATGGACAGCAGTTCGGGAATGCAGTCGCAGTAGCATTGTGCCGGGTTCCGGTCCAACAGGTCGGTCAACTTGTGAGGCAGTATGGGTTTCGGCTCAGTCATTTCAATTTCACCTCGATCACGCGCCTATGTATCCAGCACCCGGCAAGCTTCTTCGCGCGGTCCTCCGCAACCGAGCGCGAGAGCCAGAGGTCGGGCCACACCTTCCAGTATTCTTCCATGATCTTCCACGCCGCGACCAGGTAAACCGTTGTCGCCGGGGCCGGTCTGTCCGGCAGCTCGACGCCTTGGGCGTGAAGCAGGGGAATGTCATTCTCGGTCATCGGTCCTCCCACAGGCCGCGTCGTAGGCGGCAAGCATCTTGCGCAGTGGCGCGTCAGGCAACATGTCCCCAACCGGGAATAGTTCGTGCATGGCCTCTACGATAGGCCGCGCCGCCTTGAGTTCGGCCAGGGCCAGTTCCAGACAATCAATAGCCGCTTCGGTTTCATACGGGCGAAGTCCGCACCGATGAAACCTCTCGCAGAGCTTTTCTGCCATCGCCACGTCAGTCATCGTGCCCTCCCAGGTTCTCCACCCTCAGCTAGTCGCCAAACAGGTCGCGTCGCCAATCTTCCAGCACGAAACACACCATGCAGGGAAGCACCCATATGGGCACCGTTATCATAATCAGCAACAGTAAAGGATATTGCCACAGTCGCTTCATCGCCTTACCCTCCTATGGTTTCCACCCTCAGCGCGTCGGGGCCGTCTCTATCCACATCTCTGCGCCAACTGGACTGTCTTCGTCGGCGTACCGTTTGAACAACACCTGCGTGACGATCTGCGCATCGTCGTGCCAGACGATGCCAGTCAGCGCGTCCTCAGTGGAGCGTACGAGCTTCGTCAGGTCGGGCTTGGTGGTGGGGAATCGTGGTGCGGTCTGTTTCAGCATGCCCGCATTGCGCCCGGTCCCATAGTGGCCCTTCGGACGCAACATGTAGAACGTGATGGTAAGCTTGACCGATCCGTCTGGCATACTCCATGCGCTCGCCTTGGCAATGGCGTCCAGCGCCGCCGCCTTGACCGACTGCCGCCACGGTTTGTTGCGCTTGGCGTCTTCGAGGATGATGACGCGCCCGGTCTTGGGATTCACGAAGCCCTTCTTGCTGCCGCCCGGCTGAGGGGCATCGTAGACACGGATGAAGAGGGTCATGGCTTCTCCTTCTCGCGGAGTCGCTCGTAGGCTGCCACCGCTTCATCGCGATTAATCTTCGCGTCTGTCCATGCGTCGAGGGCTTCTTGGGAGTCGGGACGTTCAACGTCCATTTCCCACCGAAGTTTGTCTTCCGCCTTCCAGCATTGGATAACCTTGTCTGCCGCCTCCAGCCTTGCGCGGAGCTTGCGCAGGCCGGAGAGAGCGGGTTGTTCAAAAACGGTGAGACACTTGTCGCGGACGCACTGCAAACGCCCCGTGTTGCCCAGCGGCCCCAGCGCGCCCCCGCACGTGCATGTCTCGTTAGGCATCTGGATTGACCTCCTTCAACAGCCACCACAGCGCACGCTCGATGTTGAGGATGCCCTCCAGCGTTGTGTATTCGCCCGTGCGCGTGTCCGCCCGTTTCAGCCCGATGTTTTCGATGCGCGTCGCATTGTTGGCCAGATCATCTCTGATCTTCCTGATGCGCTCAGCGTTTGTCATGCCGGAACAGTCACTCATTGCCCGCGTCCTTTTCCGTAAGATAGTTCAGGGATTCCACCTGCCCGCGCAGGTCCTCGTTCTCAGCCTTCAGCCGCCGCACTTCCGCGCACAGGTCGTCGCGCTCGGCGACGGAGAGCGTCACGCGCCCCGGCATACTGAATGCGTCCCCGCGCTTCTCGATTGCCGTCAGTTCGTCGTCGGTCATGGCCCTACTCCTTCTCATACCGCTTGCACTCGCGGGCTATGATACGCGAAAGTTCGCTGTCTGTGCGGGCGCACGCGGCCCAGATATTGCCGCCCTCACAGTCGCGCCAGTAGGTGCGAAACCCCTCAATTAAGGCGGTAAAACCGGCCACGCAGGGGCACTCATACTGCCGCACACATCTCTCGCAGGTCCGCCGCCTCATGGCTTCTCCTTTCATAAATCCCGCCGTGGAGAGGGTTGGGTGGTGCGACCGTCCTTAAGGGAGCGGTGTACGCACGCCCTCTCCACGGGGGTATCAGTTTCCCCGCCGCCTGGGGCGCGAAGACGGCGGGGGTGCAGAGGATTCACTTCACCATCTTCACGATCTTCTTGCGCCACTGGCCGTTTGAGGTCTGCTTCCACGTCACGAGCCACTGTCCGCAGACGACGTCCTGCCCCTTCACCAACAGCCGGTCCCGGTCGCTTTCGAGTTCTGAAATCTCTGCGGCCTGTCCCTTCAGCTCGTCCAGTCGGTCCAGGACAACCGCGAGTTCTTCAGAGTCCACGATCTGGAGATTGCCCTTGCCCATCAGGTCAGGGACACAGTAGGAGTACCATGCGCACGTCGGGCAGATATCGACGTTGTTGCAGCCTTCGGGCGGACACTGCGAACCGATGGCCTCGTTGACCTCCTGCGCCTTCTGAAGCAGCCGTTCGCAGTGCTCCATCTCCACGGGGACGGCTATCAGTTTCATGTCCCAAAGGTTCTGCTTGTTGACCAGGAGCAGATAGCCGGTGTCGAGGTTGTGGGCGAGCGAGTAGAGCATCACCTGACCGAGATAGCGTGCGGTCCACTGGTAGCGTCTCAGGTCGTCGGCTTCTTCGATTCGGGCATAGACGTTGGGACTCATGGTCTTGATATCGACGACGCCCAAGGTATCCCACTGGGGGAAGTGCGTGTGTTCCATCATCACCTGTTCCTGTAGCAGTCCGTCAATCGTCCCGGCGATGTTGTACGCCCGGAGCAGTCGGTCGTTCGTCGGCATCTGCGCCCCGACGATTCGCCACGGCGGGGTGTTGGCCATGCCGACTTCCAGGACGATGCGCTCGATGACGGGTTCAAGGATGTTGCCCGTCTCGAAGACGCCCTGAAGCGACGTGGGAGTGCTTGCCGCCTTGTCCCATGCCGCCCGCATGTAGTAGAGGCGGCGCACGCACGGGTCGTCCAGACTGCTGATGCGGTTAACGTGTTGGGGGAATCGCCGTTTCCTGGATTCGAGGACGGCTTGGATTCCGCTCTGGATGTCAAGCATGGGTCGGGTCTCCGTCGCCTACCCACGAGTCCATCGTGGGGGATGCGGGGAGTTGACCCTTGAGACCCAGGGCGCGCTTGCGCGTGCTCTCAAGCCACTTACCCTTGAGGTTGTTGGGCGTCCGGCCGTTCACCGGCCCCTTGTCGCCGACGAATCCGCTCATGATGACGCAGAGGTCATCGGCCAGTTGCACGTCCGTCTTGTCGGACGATTCGGCGAGCGGGACGAGCTTGCAGTTCTTCCCGTCGTTCTCTGCCGTGAACCCGGCGTGGACGATAGCCAGGCACGTTTCCTGTAGCTCCGTCTGGTGCTTGCGGTCGTCGGGGGCGGTCCCTCCCTGCGTCCCCTTGCCACGCTCCACGGTCGTTGTGCGGGTTGCCTGCTGTCCGGTCCCCTGCATGATGCGCTGGTACTCAGAGGCCGGGATGCCCCGGAGACCCAGAAGCTGCTTGATCGCGTTGCCCTGGAAGATGTGCATGGCCGCGCTACGGATGTCGCCCTCGTTGATGTCCTCAAGCGGACGCCATGCTCCGGACTTCTTCCCCAGAAACTCGTCTCGCGTGGAATAGTTCCCTTCGGCATAGACGGTCCTGTCGTTGAAGGTCGCGTAGCCCCTGAAGACGTATCGGTATCCCTTGCCCTCCGTGTCGGTGAAGTCCTCGCGGGTTTGCTGCACGTCGTGATACCGGATGGGGAAGTGCCTGCCGATGCGTTCGGCGCCGGCAGAAGACAGGCACGCCTTGTCGCCCTGAATGGTCCAGTCGCCCGGATACGTCTGGCCGACCATCAGGGTTTCGACCCACTGCCGCATGCGCATGGCATTCGCGGCCTTCTTCTCCAGAACTTGCAGCATCAGGTCCGGGTCGCCCTCGCTCATCGTCTTGGCGACCTCGTGTGCAACGTCTACCATCGGGAACTGTTCGCGTTCGGTCATCGCTTCTCCTTTGGTTATCGTTCCCCGTCCCCGGCTGACGAGCAGGCCGCTCACGGCTATCTGCCATTCGGCGTTACGCGGCTACGTCGCCGGGTGACGGGGTGCTAGTTTGAATGCGTCCGTGGCCGGATTCCCCACCCGGCTCCATTGGTGCCGCCACAGTAGACGCCGCAAGCCAGCCTATTGGCGAGTAGCTACGATGCTCGCGGTTCGCCTTGCACAATCGCCAGGACTTTTTACGTGGAGTCGGTTCCCCACAACCTCCGGGGCCTGTCCCGCCGTCGCGGAGCTTATCCCCGGCCTTACCCAGCGTCGCCACGCCGCACGGACGCAAATGGTTGGGATGGTGCGTCGGGGACCGAGCCTTCCACTGCCCGAACGGGGTTTAAGGGACACGCTCGCACCATCCCATGTTTTCAAAGAGCAGTGACGCGGGGTCAGGCACATGCGGCTCGGTGGCACTGCGGACACTTATGCCGACTGGCGAACCGGCCCAACTATGCGCACGCGGAAACGGTCCCGCTTGTCCCCCGCGTCACCTTTCCATCAGCGCAGTTACAATTCCATCCACGATGGTGTCGCGCTCGATCTGCTTGAGCGCGTTCAGGATTGCCGTCTCTGAAACCAGCACCGGACCCGGCCCGCTGTCGTCGCTCAGGCGCTGGAGAATTTTCTGGGCGATGAACGCCCCGGACCGCCCGAACAGGATCTGGTGCAGGATCTCGTCGTCGCTCACGTCTGCCGCCAGCGACTCGTATCGTTCGTCTTCCGGGGGCGCTCCGGCCCCGTATGCTCCGGGCATGGGCATGTTCAGTCCCCCCAGTCGGCGAAGCGTGACAGGTCTGTGGCCCAGTGCTGCACCGCTTCGTCCCAATGCGGCTTATCCGGAACAGCCGTGGAACTGTTCAGCTTCCGCAACTGCTGGCGCGCATCCCGCAGCGCGGCGTCGATCCGGTCCAGCTCGTCGATGATCTCCTGCGTGGTCTGCTGGATGCATTGAAGGATGTTGCTCATGAGTTGTCCTTCCCTTCCACGGGGGCAGCGCCTTGACGGGGTTCTTCCTCGGCAGGAGTGCAACTGCCATAGACCTTGACTTCCAGACGCCTCAAGTCCATGCGTAGTGAGTCGAGGGCGTCTTGAATTCGTGTGGCATCGCGACGAATGTCATCGATGCTTCGGGCCACACACCGCATGACGTTGCTCATGGCGTCTCCTGCGCTTCGGCAAGGGCGTAACCCAGCAAGCAGATACGGCAATCTACCGTCTCGACCTCATCCAGCGGCGCGATTCCGCCGTCGTGGAAGTGGTGGTCACAAGCCGCCGCCAGTTTCCGGGCGAGGTCCAGCAACTCGTCGGGCTTCGCTGCGTTGACACGTTCGAGGAAGGTCATGGCAGGGCCTCGTTTTTTGCCACATAGCCGTCCTTGCGCGGTTCCGTGTCCTTCAACTCCCGGTATTCCCCATCATCTGAGCACCAGACCTTGAGGTTGGGGATAAGGTCCCACAGTTCGTCCACCGTACGCCGCGCATCGTTGGCTATCCGTTCCTCGTTGTAACAATGGGCTAGTTCTTCGTCGTGCAGGTGCATATAATCGCATCCGACTCGAATGACGCGCGGGACGCCTTCGATACCTCCATCAACCTCATACAGCGTAATCCCGCCGTGCCAGAAGACCCTGTTCAGGATGCTATTGGTGTAATCCCAGAAACGATGGACCTTGCCGCCCCAGGTATGCTCGGTGATGCCGCAGAACACCGCGGGCAGCAAATCAATGGGAATCTGCTGTTCTCTGAGATACAGGTAGTAATTCCACGCGGGCTTGTCAGGGACATCCAGATATCCCTCCAACGTCCACCGCACAATCTCGATGCTGATCCCCCTGTACCGCTCTGTCCACACGTCCTTATGCCGTAGCGTCATTGCTCCACCTCCTGTATGCTCACCGCTATGCGCCCCTTCTCAAGCGGGGCGAGGCTCAGAAATGCCGCCCGCGTCAGGTCGATGATGACGCCCTTCCGGTACAGCCGTCGTGCCGGTCCGCGATCCGTGACGACACAATTCACGGAGCGTTCCCCGTGCCGGACCCGCACGACGGTCCCAAATGGGTAATCCCAACTGGCGCAGGTGAACTTCGTATCGTCGAGCGGCTGCCCGTTCGCCATGATGTGCTGACCCGATTCCTTCTCGCAAGACGCCACGCTGTACCACGAGGCATACTGAGCTTCTGCGCCGTCGGCGGCCTTATCCGCCAAAAGGATGCAGCCGATCATGATGATGGCCCCAGTGAGCACTCCTATCGACCACCAAAAGAATCGCTCATCGTTCCTCATTTCCCGGCCCCCTTCGGGATGAGGTAGTAGCGGTCGTGAATCTTCTGCTCCGAGAGCGTGTCCCGGCAGCCGTCGATGATGCAGTCGGGTTTGAGCTTCGGCTCGACGTAGGGGGAGAGGCTGTTGGTGATAACGTTCCATTCCGAGCCATCCGGCAAGCGTATGGTGACGTAGCCTGGTCCAACATTCCCAACCGTGACGGGAATGCCTTGCCACAACGCCACTTCCCCCACCCGCGGTTCCCACTTCGGCTCCGGGGGCGGGAAGATCTGCTTGCCGTCGCGGACGACGCGGGTGATGGGCTGCCAGTCAAGGTGGAAGGATGAGTACTTGCGTAAACCATCGGCGTATTCGTATAGGACGCCACAGTCGTCTCCATAGAGGACGGTTCGGAAGCCTAGGTCGTCATCAAAGCAGTACTGGTCCCCCGCCTGCAAGTCCTTCGGGTTGAACGTGTCCATCTTCTTCTCCTTGGGTTTCTCGCATCCGATGTGCATTGCGAGCCAGTGGGCCCACCCCGCATACAGCCGCTTGCCCGTGCTGTCCGCGCCAGTCTCACGGTCCGCCTTCCACAGCGCATCCCGCACGTCGGCCACGCGCCAGTAGGCGTGGGTGTTTACTCGGAGCCAGTCCTTTGCGTTCAGTAGAAAGCCAAAGTCACGCTCGAAGCCCTTATGCCCATAACAGTACTCCTCGTGCGCGTGCGGGACGTTCTCCGCGAGCCAGATCAGGAACTCTTCGCACGCATTCCAGTCCTTGAGTTGCGCCAGAGTTATGGTGTCCATGTTCTCCCCTAGATTCGTATGGGTTCTACGGGCTTCAGGTCGGGCCGGTTCTGCTCGATGCGCTCGACCGTCTCGACGGGAACGCGGATTTGGGTGCCTCGCCCGCCGATGGAAAACGCGCCGGGCAGTTTCCCCTAAACTAGCCGTAAGGAATGTAACCGATGGAAAAGAACGCGTCAAATGGAAAAGGCACAAATTTTTACACGCCCCGCGAGGTGGCGGCGCGATGGCGGGTGACTCGAAGCACGGTGATCCGCCTGTTTCACGAGGGGAAACTGCCCGGCGCGTTTTCCATCGGCGGGCGAGGCACCCAAATACTTTTGGTGGGAATGACAACAATATTCACTATCGTCGGCGGTTTGTCAAATGGAAACCACTAAAAAAAACGGATTTTTTTCCGAGGCGGGCAGGGACATGGAACGCAAGGGTTTGACAGACTTTGGGTTACGGCTCAGGATGTGGATGGACAAAAACCATCACATCGGGCACGGGGCTGTCAGCGAAACCGCGCGGCAACTGGAAGTGGGCGAGTCTACTCTGCGAAATTGGCTCTACGGTCCGTCGCAACCGACGTTGCCGATGCTCCAAAAACTAGCCGGGCGCATGCGGGTGCGCCTGGAATGGCTTGCAAGGGGTGAGGGGGATATGTTGGACGCGCCTGGCGGCGACCTGGGGAAACTGCCGGAGGGGACCGCGCGGGTACCGCGCGTGCGGTCTGTACGGGCCATTGGGCCTATGGGCGTCATGGACGTTAGCCAAATCGAGGGGTGGGACGTGGTCGATACCAAATGCTCGGCAAGCCCGCAGTATGTTGTTGCGTTGCGTTGTGAAGACGACGGCATGTCCCGGCTCATTCCGTCAGGCGCACTCTTGTTCGTCGATCCGACGGCGACGCCTGAGAGGTGCGACGGACACATCATCGTCATCGCCAACGGGGACAAACACTACCTGCGTCGCCTGCGCCACGATGCGCATGGTACGTGGGTGGGAGTCCCCGAAGGGACCGGGGACGTGCTGGAGATCGGCAAACAGTACCGGCTGGCCGGGCTGATTGTCGAGGCGCAACTGGGCACTCTGAACTGGTAGCCTTGTGCCTTTTTTGTGCCAAACACCCGCAATATATGTGAACCGTCCATTCATTCAAATCGCCCTACTTGGCGGGTACATAAGGGCTATAGGCATTTTTCCCCTGAAATCGTAATTCGCAGGAATCGGCGATGTCTGCATCACACCCATGAGGCCGAAGGTTCAAGTCCTTCATCGCCCATTCTTAAAGCCTTAAGCCGCAAGGACTTGCGACGACGATAAAGGGGATAGATAAGTGGCCTGTGCCGGAATTGTGCCAAAGTTTTGGAGGGTCCGAACATGGTCAGGCTCTATCAGAGGCGGGGATGGTGGCATGTGGATTACGTGCTTGAGGGGGTGCGGTTCCGCCATGCGCTCCGGGTCAGGTCACGGTCCGATGCGGAACTTCTCCGCTCCAAGTACGAGTCCGAAATCCTGAAGCGCAGACTGCAAGGCGACCTGCGCGGCGGGAAAGTCGTGGTAGTGACAGTGACAGAACTGGTCGAGCGATTCGACAAGTGGGCTGAGGCACACTACAGCGGCAGCGAGTATCAGGTGGTGCAGTCGGCGATCCGCCCGCTCCTGGACGTGGCCGGCAAGAAAGCGGTCGGGGCGTTCGGTCTGAGCGACCTCAAGGCGGTTCGGGAACGTTTCTACGCCAAGGGGTGGACGCGGAAGACCATCAACGGCATGGTGTCAAGGGTCCGGCACATCTTCAAGTGGGGGGCCAGCAACGAACTCGTTCCGCCGGCCGTCTGCCAGACCCTGGCTGCGCTGACCGGGATGCGCAAAGGCGACGCGCCCGAAGGTGAACCTGTCCGGCCCGTGTCTGAAGAAGACATGCAGAAAACGCTCCCCGAACTCTCCCCTGTTGTCGCGGATATCGTCCGGCTCGTAGACCTGACGGGTGCGCGAACGGGCGAGATCGTCATCATGCGCCCGCGGGATCTCGACAGGTCCGAGACGCCCTGGACCTACCGCCCCGCCCATCACAAGACGGAACACCACGGGCACGACAGGCTCATCTACCTGGGGCCACAGGCTCAACAGATAGTAGTGCGGTATCTGCTTCGGGACGCAGAGGCGTTCTGCTTCGTCCCTGAAGGGGGCACGGCCGCACATTACACCGTGGGGGTCATCAGGACTGCGATAGCGCGGGCATGTCGGCGTGCCGGGGTCAAGACGTGGACGCCCCACCAGTTGAGGCACAAGGCGGCGACGCGGCTCAGGAAAGAATACGGGATTGAGACGGCGCGGGTGGTGCTGGGTCAGCGGTCATCTGCGGTGACAGAACTATACGCTGAGGCTGACCGGGGTCGGGCTGCTCAGGCGGCGCGGGACTCTGGTTAGCACGGTAAAAGGGGCAGGCCGGAGGCAGCTCGTCGTGGTTCATGTGCGGGCAGGAAACCGTCTTGCGCCCGAACTCGTCGTGCAAAATGTGAGGCTTGCCACAGGTTCGGCAGTCACGCATCATCGTTTTTCCGTCTCAGGGTGCAGGCGTAACCGTTTTGGGTGCGGTTGTATCGTTTTTCGGTACGGGTCATGTGTGGTCATCGTTTTCCGACGGTTCCCCGCGCTCAGAGTAGACCTGGATGCTCTTCAGGTCGCGCAGCGGCTCGAAGAACCACTCGCGGTCTTCGCCCCATTTGAGTTTCATCTTCTCGTCCGGGTCGCGCCTGCCCTCGCACATTCTGAGCCGCAAGCGCCCGCAGATCACGCACACGTCGATCAGCACCTTGCCAACGTCCGCGTCGGCGGCGTAAATCCCCTTGTCGACAAACGTCTGCCAGTCGCAATCGTGCGTGCCGGGCATCGTAGTATCCCTCACTGTAAACGTAGCGGACTTTACTACGGCCTGTGGATAGGAATGTCGCCTTTACCAGTCGAGTGGAGACGTTACGGTCGTTCCCGCATGTTGCGGCAGACCGCGGCGATATGGTCGCACAGAGATTCGATAAACCGCCCGAACTCCGGGTGCTTTGCCTCAAGGTCGTCGAGCTTGCAGTCGCACTGGTCGGCCAGCTTGAACAGCACACAGTGGCAGACCTCGTGGTCTGCGAGCATCTGGACGCTCGGCCCCTTGTCCGGTGCGCTCTGATTCAGTTGCAGAATGTAAGTAGACCAGTTGAGCGAACGCACGGCCCTCGCCCATATGTTCTTCATCCGTGCGTTGGGCAGGACGGCGACCTCTATCCATTCGGCGTTCAGGAGTTGCGAGTTCTTCGCCTCGATGACCGCGTTGCGCCAGAGCTCAAGTGCTGCGGATTTCTTCATGTCATTCCCCTACACGCTGACGTGTGCGTCTTTTCTCTTGCCGTCCAGACGGATGCGCGGGCTGCCGACTTTCTGAGGCGGGTACGTCTTCCGCACGGCATACCGACTGCGACCCAGATAGCCCCCGGTGCCGACAAACAGCTTCTTGGTCTCGACCACGATGTTGTTCTGCAGGTCCATGCGGTACAGGAGTGAGGGAAACGCGACGATCTGGTGTGTGTGCGCCGCGATGTAGATGTCGGCGTCGCACACCTCCGCGAGTCGCGCCAGGTTGTTGGCCTTGCCCCCCATGAGTCGCCCGCCGCCCGTCCCGTGCGTCGCGTAGATGCCGTAGGCTACGCGCTTGGCGTGTCGGGATGATTTACCCAGACTCACCTTCAGGTAGATTTCGTCCGGAGCGTAATAGACCCCCAGTCGCCCGGCGATCTCCTTCGTGATATCCACGCCCACGGAGCGCGATATCCGATGCTCGTGGTTCCCCCCGGTCATGGCCAGGATGCGGCTACGTACGGGCCAGAAGGTTTCGACGATGGTGTCCTTCTGCTTATCGACGATGTACTCTTCGTCGTACGTGTCGGACACGGAATCGATGATCGCGGTGTTGCAGAGGTCGCCCAGCAAGAGGATGTAGGTGTCGGGGGTCTTCTCGATGAAGTCAAGGTAGGCTTTGAGCTTGGCGCGTTGCAGGGCACGGTCGCCGTCGTGGAGGTCGGCCATCGGGTAGAGGTAGCAGGCCGTGAGGCCGGTAGGCAGTTCTACGGCGTGAATCTGTGCGATGGTGCGGTCTGCCACGATAGGGCCTCGAAATCGTCCCTCCCCGCCTCCCGGTGTTCCCCCACTCGGACGGGGAGGGACTAGCCTTCACCCCTTCACACAATCGACCACGGTTTTGACGACGCGGAGGATCCACGCAACGGCCTCCCACCTTACGTCGTCCATCGCCATTACGGCCGCGTTCATCAGGTGTTGCGCCTTGCGGGAGATATCCCGCTTCTCGCGTTCGGTCATGTTGCCGCAGTGCTCTGCCAGCGCGACGCAATAGTCGGTGTTGCCCTCCTCAAACTGTCCGAGCCAGAGGCAGAACTTCTGCTCCGGCATGCGGATCAGGACCGGCAACCACGGTATCACGGCGCGGATGATGGGTCCGTAGCCGCGCGTCGCGGAGAGGCGTTCCAGGAACGCCGTAGCATCGTCCAGGGTCACGGGAGTATTCCCGCGTCACGGTCCCCATGAGTGCGCTCACACCTTCGAGTCTACGAAGTCCCGGACGAGCGTTTCGGTCCCGTCCGCCTTGGCCTTCTCAGCTATCGTGCTGGTGATAGCAGTGCCCGCCGTCGGGTCTTGGACCTTGACCTGTTCGGTGCTCTTGACAAACAGGCTGTTGATGTATTCGAGCTTGCCGGTCTTCTTGGCCCAGTAGATGAGCAGGGCCAGGATCGCGATGAAGCCCAGGAGCGCAAGCCAGTTGTAGAAGGCGAACGCAATCAAAATGACGCCTGAGCCGCCGACGACGGCAGACAAGAGGATGTCGCGCTTCCACCAGTAGAGCAGCCCGGCCGCAACGAGACACAAGATGCCCGCCCCCGCGATCAGCCACGCTTCCTGTCCGTCGGGCAACTTGACGCGGAGCTTGCTCTTGTTCGTGTCGCTGTTGATGCCGTTCTCGTCGATGTTCACATCGGGCACGCCCGGCTCGAACCCCTCCGACTTACCGGAGTTGTCGTGTTGCGTCGGTCCCTTACCCTCATAGTCGCCCGCGTATTTCGACTTGTCGGACTTGGACTCCAGACCTTCCTCGACAACAACCTGCGGCACGTACCCGGGCGGGAGGACGAATTCCCCCCCGCCAAACCACATCTTGGTCGGGAGCGGCTCCTTTTCCGGCTCGCTGGGCGACGTTGGGGGCACCGGCGCAAGAACGGGAGCGGGCTTGGGAACCAACGTAAGGGTCGTCCGCTTACCGACCTTCTCTTCCGCGGTATCCGTCTGCTTGTTGAACTGAGCGGCCACTTCCCCGCCCTTGTTCTCGATGCGGTTCGCACACCCGGCCACCACCAGGCACAGCACGAGCATCAGCATCACCCATACGTAGCGCATATGACCCTCCTTTGGCACAATCTGTGGGAAGATTAACCTACTTTGGCGACTTGTCAAGCAGAATTTTTAGTGAATTGCCTGTATCGTCAGGGCGATGCCCGCCCCGACGCCCCCTGAGACGGCGGCCCCGACGAATAGCCACCAGAGCTTCGCCCAGGGCGCGGCATGCCGCTTCAAGCAGTCTTCCTTCGTCATGAACTTTCCATTGTTCACGGTCTGTTTAATCAGAGCCACGTCGATTTGAATACTGGTAAGAATCTGGTCGCGTTCGCTATCGTTCATGGCGTGGCTCCGTTGAGTGCCTTCTGGATTTCCTCATATGAGAGCTTCTGCCCGCCCCCCGTGTCTTTGGGGGCGTAGAGGGCCTTTTGGATGTCCTGATAGGAGAGGGTGTTGCTCTGTTTCTTCTTGCCTTTGGCGGGCATGATGAACTCGCGGACGATCCCCATGGCGGCATTGGCGGGCAGTCCGAGCAGCGTACCGATTCCCCTGACGAGTCCGTAGCTTCCCTCGACCAAGTCCTTCGTGCTGCGTTGGTAGCCCTTCCATCGGCCCGACTTCACCCGGTCATCTTTGGCAAGCCCAAACAGTCCCCCAAACAGTTGTTTCAATCCGCCGCCCGATTCCATCAGAACGCGGGCAATCGGGTGTTCAAATACATCGATGCCTTGTGTCTTGTAACGCTTGGACGCGATGTAGCTGTCGATGAGTTGGCCGTAGCCGATGAAGATTTGGGCCAGGTTCTGAACCGTGCCGAGGGTATATGCCTTCAGCCGTCCCTCGGGATCCTCAGACGTTTCCTTGCCGACAAGGGCCGGGAGCTTGCGTCTCAGCCGTTTCCACTCCTCTTGCACCGCCGCCACGCCCAATCCCTGCAATGCGAAGATGATGACCGCCTTCAGCATCCGCCCGTGGTTGCGGATGTTGCGGGGATCGTGCTTGATGTCGTCGGCGACGCGTACGAAGTGGTTGTACATCGTGTTCAACTGGCCCCGAAACAGGCTGAACATGCCCCGGAGAATCGGATTGCGGCTGCCGCTGCGTTCCAGTTCCGATGCGTGTTCCGCGCCGGGCAGCGGCGTCTGCGTGTCGTTGACCAGTTGCTCAGTGATCCGCGCGACCTCCTGCCAGTACTCCGGTGAGCCGGGTTGCAGTTGTCCTTCAGCCGTCACGCGGGCCTGTGCCGTGCCCCAGGCGACCTTCGCGACGGCGCGGTCGCCCCAGGATATCGGGGCCAGCGTCTTGTCCCATCCCGACGAGCCGAAGACCGCCGTTACCGCTTCTTCCAGTCCGCCCGTTCCCGGCGTCACCAATCCCGCAGGACTGCCGTGGTAACGCAACCAGAGCAGCGGGGAATGCTGGTCCACAAACTCTCTAAAACTCATGTCATCCTGGGCCAACTGGCTGAAACCGTTCGCCACTTCACCTATGGACGATTCTTGCAGAAGGTTTAATGTGCCGAATATCTGAATGGCTATGCTGGGTGGGTTCAGGCCCATGATCCCGCGCGTACCGAGCCGGGTGAGGGTATTGGTGATGCGGTTCAGGTTGTCGCTTGGGGCCGTGATGTCGAGGCCCGCATAGTCCCGGACGTAGCGGTTGAGGGCGTGCAGCAGTTGACGCCCGCGCCTGCGCCCGAACGCGGAGCGCATGGCTTCCTGAAACCCTACATTGTCCAGCAGCCGTACCGCGTCCAGACTGGGGGCGTACTGTCCGATGTAGCTCGACATGCGGACGATTTGTTCGACGTGGTTCTCCATCCATCCCGTCGAGAGCGTCAACGGCGTCTTGCCGCCCTTGCGTTGCTTGAAGATGCCCTGATCGCTCAGGTCGTGCTCCGCCCATCCCCGCAACAGGGCCATAGGCTCCT
>Ga0265297_10001550_pt1 | contig 53083 bp, 98 predicted proteins | sample Munlanlwell13791_FD_192502 | JGI IMG/M metagenome (GOLD analysis project Ga0265297, IMG submission 192502) | Leachate microbial communities from a municipal landfill in Southern Ontario, Canada - Leachate well 137-91 | ecosystem: Engineered > Solid waste > Landfill > Unclassified | place...
CCTCGAACAGCGTGCACATCACGGTGTTGGCGCCCTCGGCCACGATCAGGACGTTGCGCTTGCATCCGCATCCACCCTTCCAGGATTGGCATCGAGCGCACGCGAACTCGTACAGCCCGTTCCAGTCTCGGAGCTGCACCGCCATGGCGTCCTCGATGCCGCCCATGCTCACTTCCCCTTCGCGACGTCGATCGGAGCGTCCTTCTTCTTGACCGAGAACCGCAGCGTCGTCAGGTCGTAGCCGCGCTTCTTCAGCTCGTCGACCAGGGACAACCCCTCCTGCCCGCAGCAGAAGCAGACGTACAGCAGGTGCCCGTCTGCGCTCTGCACATTGTCATGGCAGTACAGCAGATCGCACTCGCGCTTCGACCACTTGACGGACAGTCCGCTCATGGCTCCCTGCCGTCTGCGACCGCGAGGATGACTCGGGCATCGGTCCTGAAGAGATCACGCACGGACTCGGTCGCGTTGTCCCACTTCGAATCCACGTCGCGCTCCATGACGAACAGCTTCTGCGCGACCCGCTCCACGCGCGCCTTGTCGTCCACCTCGCAATCGCGGACCGCGTACGTCACGATGCTATCGAACCCCTTCTTCTGTTCCTCCTCGGTTGCCGGGCGCGACGAGGTCTGCTCCGCGCCTCCCAGCACCTCGCCCCAGCACACGTCGTCCGGGTTGAGATCCTCCCATCCGTAGTCGGCGGCATCGTCCTCCATCTGCTCCAGCGTGGCCTCCGCCTCGCCGCGCGCATCGTCCTCGGTCTCGTGGAAGGAGATCCCCTCGCTCGGATCGTAGCTGTAGAATCGCGACATCAGTCGTCCTCCTGCATTTCCCCTGCCCCGTCAGCATGCTCGGCGAGATGTCGTTCGTAAACGGGCATCCCGTAGTCCATGTAGTCCTTCCCATCCTCCAACCGCAGTCCCTGCTTGGCGCACGACGGGCAGATCGACCGACCGTCACGCTTCAAAATCCACCCGTCCCTGCGTGCCCCCCGACGACATGTGGAACCGTGCTCTGCCGTGTAGGTCACCGGGAACGTCTTGTACGGGTGCGGCGCCTGCACGTCGCAGTAGAGATCCAGGCTGTAGCAACCGGTCTGCATCAAACTGCCTCCAGGTCTCCACTCGTCACTGGAGCCACCCGTTGAACCGCGCGATGATGAGCCAGGTCGCCCAGATCGCGATCCCGAAGCACAGCACGGCCGCGGACAGCCCCCACCACCGATGAGGACCGCAACCCCGCCATGCGATCGTCGCCAGCCCGATCCCTCCCCACAGGAACCCGAACGTCAGGACCGCTCCGAGCAGGATCGTGGAGATCTCAACCATGAATCAGCCCTCCATCTCCGTGAAGAAGCGCACCCACTCTTCCGCCCAATCGCCCCGGTAGTCCTCCGGCCGCAGCAGCGGATCGTCACCACCGCAGTTCATGATCGGGCACCGGAAGCACATGCCGCCCTGCGCGATGTGCTCCGACTTGCCGCTGTACGGACATGCCTTCGGGCAGACATCGGGAACCTCGTGGCGCCCCGCGATGATCATGTCAGCCTCCCTGCTCTTCTGTGGGCGCGATGTAGACGGATCGGATCGTGTCCGCCAGCGCCTTCAGGCCCTCCGGCGAGTCGACGTGGTAGCTCCCGCACCCGAACCCGTGGAACCACTCGCGCGGCGAGGGGCACCCGCAGTGCCCGTCCACGCGCACCTGCTGACCGTGCGTCGCGTGCAGGGCCTCGGCCGCCCCCAGCGGGATTCCCGGCCCCTTGGCCCGCCAGTAGTACCAGGCCCTGTCGAATTCCCACCCGTGCAAGCTCCCGAACGTCTTCGAGGGGACCTCGCCCTTCAGCAGAAAACCGATCTTCACGACTTCGATCCCGGCCGCTTGCAGCTCCGCCTCGCAGGTCGCCGAGACATCCGCGATCACCTCGTCGGTTGGGTTCTGCGCCCGCGCCAGGTTCGGGAACCCCGCCACCGCGATCTGGCAGTTCGACGGGTTCACCCCGCTGCTTCCGATCTCGATCATGATCCACCCTCCTGCGAACTCGTGTTCGCCAGACGATCGCGCACGCGCCGCAGATCGTCCACGATCTCCGGCAGCCCCTTGATTGCCGGGTTGCCAACGTAGACGTGCATCAGGCTGCCGATGACCTCGCTCAGCTGGTCTCGTACGACTCCCGGAACGCTTTCATGCGCAGCGAGCATCTCCGCACGCTGCCAGTCCTTGCGCCGCTCCGCCTCCACCTCCAGCAGGGCCCGGCGCCTCCCGTCGGACTGCTTCATGGACGCCTCGACCTTCTGCCGAAGGTAGTCGCACTCCTGCTTCATGTTGTTTCGCTCGTTGATCGCGCCGCTAACGGCCCCCACCACTCCGTCGATCGACACCCCCAGTTTCTCCGCCATCCCCTCTAGACGATTCCGCAGGCATCGCACCTCGTCCGCATAGATTTCGCGATCTCCCGCCAGGCGATCCACGAACATCGAGAAGGTCTCGTTGGAGCGGGCGCCGTGCTTCTGCCGCAACTCCACTGCGCCTTCGAACTCGGCCTCGATGGATTGCTTGTACGACTTCACCTCGTCACGCAGGCGCTCGCGCTCTCGGACCACGCGCTTCACCGCCTCCTGGTAGTCCTCGTCCTCGCCGAGATCGGAGATCTGGTGGATGGCCTCCTCCAGATATTTGTTGGAAGCACGCACGCTGTCCGCTTGCGCCAGCTGGGATCGCAGATCCGTGATGCGCTTGTATGCCTCGGCGAGGTCCTTGCCGACCGCCTCCAGACGCTTCTGCAAATCCATCACGAGGCCACGGTTGTGGAGGCAGACCGGACACAGGGTCGGGCTACCCGGTTTCGCTGCGCACGTCGCGCACTCCTGAAACTCCGCCCGAGCAAGATCTTCAGACGTCGGCATCCTTCCCTCCTACAGCGAGCAGCGCCAGACGCAGAACGCGACCAGGCCACAAGCGATCAGCCAATTCAGCACGTTCTCCCAGTGCACGTTCATGAGCACACCCCTACGAGCGCAGCGGGATCTCCTCGCCCGATACCACCCTGTCCCCGGCCCCCAGGCGACGCGCCATGGCCAGGCTGTCCGCGGCCCCGTGCGTCATCGCGACCTGACGGGCGTTGGTCTCCCGCGCCCTGTCCACGATCCGGCAGAGATCCTGGTCCGCCAGCAGATCCCCGAGGGCGCCAGCCACGACCTGCGTCACCTCGTCGGGGCCGTCCAGCATGCCGTGCCCGGCCACCACCGCCACGATCCGGTACCCGTGCGCCACGCGGTACAGCACGCCCTCCACCGCACTTGCGTTCTCCCGCTGCTGCGCGTCCGTGTCCTTCGGGCAGCGCTTGGCCGCGGATCGGGCGAACTGCTCCGCTATCAGACGCGCCGCCTTGGCCACCCGCACCCCCAGCGGCTCCTCCCGCAACAGCTCCTCGACCTGCGTCCGCAGCTTCGCGATCTCCTTGCGCGCGAACGTCAGCTCCTCGATCAGCTCCTGCTTCGTCACCTTGCTCTTGATCTCCTTCATCTCATCCTCCGAAAGCAGCCCCAGCTGCTCCAGCACAGTGCCGAAGACCTCAGCCTCCAGCCGTTTCGATCCCTTGCTCTTCTCCGCCTCGGTGAGCGGAACGAACCTGAAGTCCAGGGCCAAGCCCTGTTGGTCCGCAGATCGGATCACGTCCCCGACCGTCCGATCCTTCTTCACAACACGCGTCATGATGACCTTCCTCTTCGCCTCGTTGAAGTACGCGCGCACCGACTTCCACGCCTCCAGCGTCGTTTCGATCCCACCGAAGTGCTTCACGTACTCTTCCCAGCTCCTGATGCGGATCGGCGCGTTGCGCGGACCCTCCACCACGTCGGTGATCTTCTCGCCGAGGATGCCCATGTCGACCACCACCCGCTTGCGCTTGCCCATCCTACGTGCCCTCTCGCTCTGATGCCGCCAAGTCGCTCGGGAGCTGGAAGTCCGCTCGATGCCGGATCTTGACCCGTACCGGAGTGCCATCCGATCGCAGCCCGCGCAGACCAAGCACCTGGTCGTAGGGCAGGTAGACCTCCCCAAGAAAGCGCACGCTGCCCGCATCGGCCAACGCCAGGCGCAGTCGCCTGCGCGCCCAGATGAACCAGCGCTGCTTGCGGGCGAGCAGAGCCGCCGCCGTGTTCGATCGATGCTCTCGCTCCAACGCCATCAGCGATAGCGCCTCCGCTGCCTCGTTCACCAGGAACGGGTTCACCGGGATCGCGAACACGTGTTCGCCTCCGCTCTCCGCTTGCGCTGCGCGCGACGGTAGCACAGCCCGTAGTCCGGCAGCTCCGCCACGCGGTGTACTTTCGCACACGCCTCGCAGACCGGGTTGTTCGTGGGCTCGTGCCAGAAGCGCGTCGGCCGATTGCAGAAGAGGCATCCCTCCACGATCGTCGGCGATCGGTTCGTCACGTCCTCCGGCTCGCGCACTACTCGAAAGGCCATCCGATCCTCCAGGGCTTCCCCGCATCGCGCGGGCAATCTGACCCTCGAACTTTACATCAACGCGCTTCGTTTGTCAACAGAGGAAGAGCACGGTCGCGGCGCACCTTTGGGGCCCTCCCTTGCGCGCGCGCTGTTACCGACCCCATGACCTGCCCTCCTCACTGCCAACAACCGGTGGACCCGCTCGGTACTGCCCCGAGGTCCAACGAAGTCCGTGCCGCGATTCGCTACGTGCGTCTCCACGCTGCCGTCCAGTGCCCACCGCGTGGCTGCGGGCCCCGTGTCCCAGGCTTATTCTCGGCTCCGCCTGTGAAGCCGTTTGTTGCTCGTCTCGAATTGCGCCAGACGGAAGAGTTACGAGCACCTCAACCGACCGACGTTCCCTCTACGCGGCGAGCCTTTCGGACTCGACGTGCTTCACCGGGAAGGGGATGACATTCGTTTTCGCGTTTGTCGTTGAAGGCCGTTTTAACCCGCAGACCTTCATGCGGGGCACGCATCGCAACCCTTTCCTCCGCTGTCGAACCTAGTTCGGGCCCTTGATCGATCCTCTTTCCGTTCTTCCCCCACGGGGCGCAAACCCTATCGGGAAACCGCCTCATGATTCTCTGCACCGACCGCTTGTTGTATCCCAACTCGGCCGCTATCCGTCGACACCCAAACCCGGCGAAGTAAAGAAAACGAATTTTGTCCACATCAAGACCAGTCGATCCCAGCCTGCTTGGCCGATGAATTCTCGTGTGGTCCCCACGTGAAAGCAATTCCAAATTCTCCAGCCGATCATCCGTGCAATCTCCGTTTTTATGATGCACGATTTCGTTCGATTTCAGCAACCTGCCGAGGTGCTGCTCCATGACGTACCGGTATCGGAGGATGTACCCGCTTCCATTCGCCATCGGATGCTCGGGAACGTAGACGGCAATCCTGTTTCCGACGCGGCTCTCTTTCATGCCATTACGTCCCATCTCGATGGGAACTTACATCCGAGCGGTGCGTTTGTCAACAGGTATTTATGGGCTGACAGGTTCGGTCATTCGGTTCCCGCCGCCGGGAGACACGCGAGCGCCGATGCGCTCTCCGATGGCCCGCAGGTCAGCGCTCTGATCGCTGAGCTTCCCGTCGATGGATTCGAGCTTGGTCTCCATCTTCTCCTGCCGCGAGGAGATGGTCTGTACCGAACCCTGCATGACGCGCTGGTCGGACTCCAGCTTCGCGCCGCGGTCCTGCTCCGCGCGGATCTCGATCGCCTGGTCGTCCTGCCGATCGGTGATCGCCCGCACGCTCACGAAGAGCCCGCCCGCCGTGAAGATGATCGGGATGGCCCAGATGAACGCCTTGAGCAGGCTGTCCCTGTTGATGATCGGAGGCTGCGGCTGCGGGATCGGCATGTATCCCGGCGGAGGGAGGTTGTGAACCCCCGTGATCTCGTCCATGGTCGGAGCGCGCGGGATTGTGTCTTCGGCCATATCAGGCCTCCTCTTTCAAGATGAGCGTGTAGGATGTGAAAATCATGTCCACATCCACGTTGTACATGAAGTATGTCGGGCAGCGCAAGTAGGTGGCTAGTGGGTCGTCGTCGATTCGTCCTCGGAGGCTTCCGCGACGTCGTCTTCCGCTTCGTCATCGGTACCCTCTTCGGTCTCGCCTTCCTCGCCACGACCGATGATGTCCAGCGTCTCGCCGCCGTACACCACCTCGTCGTTTTCCAGGTCGTACGCGATGAGCTTGAGCCTGATGACGCTCTCCACGTTGGCGAGGTACTCCTGCACGAACTGGATGCCGCCGTTGGTCGCCTGGTACTCCGTCGCGATGAGGTCCCAGATGTACGCCATGCGGTCCTTCACCGTGTCGCACCCGGCCGCCTTCGCCGCGGTCGCAGCAGCTCGGTCCAGGTTGGCGCGCTGCGCGGGCGTGGGCCTGCCCAGCGTGTACTGAGGCTGGCGCTCGCTCCCGGCGTCGGCGCCCTTGCCGTCCGGGTCCGCCGCTGCCTCCTGCGCGTCCTTGTGCAGCAGCTCATCGATCTGCATCACGGTCTTGCCGTCGATCTTGGCCCGCCACTCCGCCGCGTTCTCCGCGGTCACGATGTTGCAGAGCATGCGCGCCTTGGTCCAGCCGAGCGCGCGGATCCATCCCGTCACGTTCTTGGGCAGGAGGGCGAGCCACTCCTCGGTCTTGATGAGCTGCTGCGCCTTGCGGATGTGGATGTCGACCTCCTCCTCCACGTACGCCCGCCAGGTCGTGAACCCCCACTCGTTGTAGTACCCAGCCTGGTGGACCTTCACCAGGGCCGCCGCCATGGCCCAGGCGTCCTGGTCGGACTTGTCACGCAGCGCCAGCACCTGGCGCCGGATCTCTTCGTGCCCTCCCGCGGCGGACTCCTCCGCCCCCTCTGCCTGCTTTCCGATGATGGCGAGCGCGCCCACCTTCCGATCCGCCTTCTCCGCCCGATCCGCCTTCTCCGTCTGAACCGTTTCCATGGATGCTCCTCCTTGCTTTGAGCCGAATCGCCTCCGCGATCACGTAGGCATCGGCAATGTCCGAATCCCCAAACGCGAGCCCCTTCGCCGCGAGCGTGGGCTCCACCAGCTTCTTCTTGATGCGGCCGTTCCCGAACACCAGGGCCCGCGCCGAGTTGACCGCGATGATCTGCGGCAGGATGTGCTCCGCCAGCCAGAGCTGCGTCTTGACCACGCCGCCCAGCTCGCCCAGGTCGTTCTGCGACCCCCGCGCGTTGTACGCGTACCGCTCGATGCCCACCGCCAGGCCCGCCGCGCCGCCGTGCGCACGTGCCAGGTCCAGGATCGTGGTCGTGATGTGCAGCAGGCGATCGATGTAGTCCAACACGGTCGTCGACTTGCGATCCAGGGCCCACCCGTCCTTGGCAGTCGCCAGCACAGCTCCCTCGTCATCGAGCACGACGATGCCCGTTCCGGTGCACGACAGGTCGAGGCCCATGTGGTTCATGCGGGCTGCTCCGCGTCCTTCTCGGCCTTCGCGGGCTTCTCCTTCTTGGGCTTGGGCGGGAAGCAGATGTCCCGCAGGTCGCACTTTCGCGCCCGCGGGTCGCTCTTGATGCGGCAGACCGCCGGGCGATCCGGGAGCGCGGCCACCACGGCTGCCTCCGCCAGCGCCTGCGTCTCCGCCCACGTCGCCTCGTCCATCCCCTCGGGGCGCGGCATGCGCAGGAGCGCCACCGCCTTGACCATGGTCTCCACCGCGGCGCCGCACGCCAGCAGGTCCGCCTCCAGCTTCCGGATCGCCGCGTCGTCTCGAACCACCACGTGCTCCGCCAGCACGTGCCGCATCTTGTCGCTGCCCTTGGCCGCGTACAGCAGCCTCCCGCGCTCCAGCCCGCTCAGCCACAGGTACGCCTGCACCTGAAGCACGTGGTCCGCCTTGGGGCGCCCACCCGCGAGCGGGTTCACGCTCGGGAACTGGTCCTCCCGGATGCTCTTGATCTCCAGCACCTCGGTCGCGCCGTCCGGCCACACCAGGACGCCGTCCCACTTGCCCACGAAGCGGCAGGACGGGATGCGGCCCTTGGGCTCCACGAACTCCCAGTAGTCGCCCTCTGGCTTCTGCCCCCAGCCCCGCCCCGGCTCGGTCCACGGCCCCTGCGTCTGCCCCATGTGCACCTCCAGGCTCAGGCCGTCCTTCGAGATGCGCCGCCAGCCCCCCTGGAGCACCGCCCCCAGGCCGGGCAGCAGCTCGTGCTGGAGCGCGTAGTGGTACCCGGTGCCCACCGCGAAGGTCCACAGCAGCTCCGCGTCGGTGTCCCTCCGGATCGCGATGCCGTGCCGCACCGCCAGCGCCCACAGCCGCGGGCACAGGTTGTGGGCGTCCGAGGCCGAGAACCACAGGTCCGCCGGGTCCAGCGGCTTGGCCTGGCGCCGCAGCTGCGCGTACATCAGATCCACGAGTTTTGACGAGATCTCACCCTGCGGCGGATCGCCCGCCGTCTGCACTACGGTTCCGATCATGTCCACCTCCGGCGACGAGATTCACCCGTCGCGCGTGTTTGTCAGTCGATCTGAACGCGATCCGGATTCTGGCGCTCCTGCTGCTCCGGCACTACCCGGTTCTCCACGTCCTTGTCCATCTCCTCCAGCCGGAACTGAAGGCGGACGAGCTTGTCCTCATCCCGGAGGGTCTTGTAGCGCTGGCGCAGGTGCCCGTACCACTCGGGCGGACCCGAGAAGCCGTCCATCTGGCACAGCCGCTTGTCCCGGCGCATCTCGCCCACCGTGATGGGGCGCACCGAGGTGATCGTGCCCACGGCGAAGGGCGTCTCCTTGCCCGTGTGCGCCACGAACTCCGAGGTGAAGAGCAGCTTGCCCCCCACCGTGTAGGGATGGCCCGCCGGGCACGGCCGCGTCACGCTGGACGCCTTCCCTTCCTGGATCAGCTTGGTCTCGTTGAGGGTGCAACTGAACATCTTGTCCTCCGTCAGCTATGCGCACCAGCGTGCGCGACAACAGCGCCCATCCTACCGCGTCCGCGTGCCGTTGGCCAGCGGGATCACGCCGCCTTCTTCCACAAGCGCGCCCACCACGTCTTCACCCGCCACCACCAGCGCCGATACCAGGGCGCCAGCAGATACTCCGTCACCGCCACCGTGAACGTCGTGTGGTCCCCCCCGCATTCGGCGGAACGGATGTAGCCGTACATCGCGTTGCCCACCTCGTCGTGGACGCACACCTTCTGCGGCCGTCCGGCCCCCAGAGCATATGCCTGCCGCACCCACCCGTAGAACGACTGGTCGAAGTCCGCCGATCGCCTGATCTGCATCTCCGCCGTCAGCTCCCCGCTCTGGAACACGCGCGGCTCGGACGGGATCTCGTAAACCTCCGCCCGCTCGGAGATCTCGGGCGGGATCGCCGTGGCGCAGAACCCAGTACCGCGTTCCCCGCCGATCCGGAAGTGGAACCGGTCGAGCGCGGGCGCCGTCACGGGCCCTCCACGCCAGCGTCGCTGGCCTCGGGAGCACTCTCGCCATCCGGAAGCGTCGGCGGCAGGTCCTTGACATCCGTCTCGGTCACGCAGTTCTTCTCGTACCGCGCGCTCAGCGTCTTGAGCACGCCGACCAGGATCGCGTCGGCAACACCGAAGGCCAGGGTCAGCGAGCCGAACGCGATTTCGAGCCCCTCCTTCTTCTCCTTCGCCATGTCCTTCGGGATCACCGCGGACAGCCCGCTCCCACCGGTCAGCACGCCGAGCCCCATCAGCACGTACGAGATGTTATCCCGCTTGTCGAGCAGGTCCTGGCACTCGCGGTCGGTGTATCCGCCCTGCCACTCCGGCGGCATGGGGGCAAGCTCGGAACCAGAGAAGTGCGCCTCCGCCAGATCGTACTCTTCGCTCGTGAGCGCGGTACGCCATACCGGATCACGGGATCTGGCCACGTAGCTACTGCACCCGGCCAACAGCAACACCGCCAGCAGCATCACTCGCATGGCCTGCCCTCCCCTGCCTCCAGCGCGGCCATCCGATGCTCGATCGCATCCAGGCGCCGCTCGATCTCCTTGAACCAACGATCGCTCTCCTCGATGGCCTGCGCAACCACCTCAAAGGCAGGCTTCATCTCGTTCTTGGTTACCCGTCGTGCCCGATCCGTGATGACCGCCAGCAGCGCCTCCGCGAAACCTCTTCCGAACATGATCCCTCCCGCCTCCTAGCGAACACGTGTTCGCTTTTCCGGCACCCGCACCCGATGCGGGCAGGTCGTGATCCGCTTCGCGCAGAACCCCTCCTCGTCCCGAAATGCGCAAGCGGATTCCACAGGCTTCACACATCTCGGGCGAGGCGGCAGGGTGATCGGGCGCGTTGCATCATCTTCTCTTGTCACCCCGCCAGCGTACCACCCCTTCCCCTATTTCGGGAAGTGCGCCCCGGCGAACCCCGCCGCGGTCCGCATCATGGTCCGCACCTCGTTCGCCTTCTTTTGGTTCGCGATCTCGGCCTTCTGCTGCTCCGGCGTGAGGTCGTTCCACCACGCCTCCAGCTTGGCCTTCTCCTCGGCCTCGATGAGCGCGCGCTTCGCCTTGCCCTGCTCCACCCGGACCTCGTACGGTCCCCGCCTCCTTGCCTCACCCATGACCTACTCCCTTCCTATCAGCCGCCACCGCCACCAGCGGTGTTGCAGGCGTCGATACCACGGGTACTCGCCCTCCAGGTCTACCGGCCCCGGACACAGCGCCCGCTCCAGATCCCCCTGAATCAGCGGCTCCGTGCAGGCGATGTTCGGGTCGATCGTTGCGCCGACCAGCGATGCGCGCAGCGCCTCGTTCTCCCGTCGCAGCCGGTGGACCGTCGCGCCGCGAACGTACCAGCCCGCCCACATTCCCAGGACGTACACGACCAGCACCACCGCGCACACGATGAACACCAGCATCCAGATCCCCTTCCTGCGAGGGCATCTCCGCCCTCAATCCGCACGAACTTTACTTCACAGGACATGCTTTGTCAACGGCGAAGCCCCGTCCCCAGCAGCCGCAGCGTGCGAAGGCTGAGCGTCCGCGGAGGCCGCCCCCGCGTCCACGCTACCGCCGTCGCGCACCGCTCCGTCTTCGCCGCCAGGGATACGCCACCTGGGCGCCGCGGCACCTGCTCTCGTGCATAGAAGCACCGCCCTCGCTGCGGGCCAGGAAGGTCGAGATCCAGATGCCGGATCGCCCGCTGTCGGCGCGGATAGATCCGCGTGACAACCGCACGAGGACCCTGGTCCCAGGTCGATGTCGGAGAGATCGTGGGGCCGTTCGTCGAAGTGCTGGTCGTCGTGCCGTAGCAGATCCGGTACACACCCAACGTCCCGTAGTCGCAGGTCGCGCTCATGGCCGCTCCCCCCGATCCCCAATGACGTCGATCGAGTCCGGCGGCATCGGCATCCCGTGGTAGCCCGTCGAGATCGCGAAGTGCGCCGGGAACGTCACGAGCTGCCCGCAGGTGCACCGCATCTTGATCTCCGTCGTCAGGGTCAGTTCCGGTTTCTGCGCCCTTCGTATCCTCCAGCCCTCGGCCAGAACACCGATCCCGAAGAACAGGCACGCGATGCCAAACCCACACCACACCGCCTGAAAGATCGTCATGGTCCCTCTACCTCTCGAACGCGGATCACGTCCGCCGCCGTTGGCTCCCCGTCGGAACCCCAGTCTACGCGCCATGCGCGCAGGACGTCAAAGGAGACCTGGATCGTCACCTGCCCCGGCGTGTCCGTGTCCGCGGCCACCGGCTCGGTCGCCGTCGCGAAGCGCGCCAGGACCACCGTATCGTCCGGGACCTCGGGCGACCCCATGCAGGGCAGGCCCCACAGCCAGGGGCGCCCCTCGGCCCGCGCTGGGGCCACCAGGGCGTGCGTGGCGCCGCCCCCCAGACCGAACCGCTCGGCCTGCTGCGCCAACACCTGTCTCGCGCACTCCACGATCTTGGCCCGGTTGAACGGCTGGGCCACGAAGTCCTTCAGCGACTCCCGGATGGAGTTGGCCACGATCTCGTACATCGCCCGCTCCGACGGGCTCATCTCGTCCTGCGTCATCGTCACACCACACCCGCGGGCAGCACGACGTCCGCCATGTCGATCACGATGCCGCGGCAGAAAAAGTCGTCGTCCTCCATGATGTTGAAGGTCGCGTGCGGCAGGTCCGTCTCGAATGTCCAGCACGGGCCGTCCTTCTCCTTGCACCAGAGCGCCCGGATCGTGTGGGCCGCGCTCGCGCGCTTCCTCGCCACATCCAGCAGGCTGTACTTGATCAGAACGCCCTCATCCTCGCGGTCCACCGGGACGATGAGGTTGCCGTCGCGACCGAGCAGCACCGTCGTGCCATCGTACGCGCTCAGCTCCTCCTCGATCGCCCCACGCAGCTCCACGAGGTCGTCGGACGCGCCGAAGATCACCAGCAGCCCGGCCTCCTTCGCCGCGTCCTCTTCCGAGTGCGTGATCTCGTGCGTGTACCCACGCCCCTTCAACTTGTCCGCCAACTCTTCCTTCGTCAGCTTCGCCCTCGGCTCCACCGTCTCCATGTCAACCCTCCTTCTTCGGCTTGAAGTGCGCCTTGAACCCGCAGGTCGGGCACGTCGCCTCGTGATCGCCCATCGGCGCCATTCCCCCGAGCATCACGTCGATGAGCGGGTACTGCCCCTTCAGGGACGGGTCCAGCTCCCAGGTCGCCGCGTCGAACGGCGTCTGGCACCAGGGGCAGAGGGGGGTCGCGTAGATCTTCCCCGCCTCGGTCACGGAGACCAGAGATCCGTGTTCGATCTGCGAGATCATGCGCTCGCGCGCCGCTGCCCGGCGCTGCGCTTTCTCGTCCGCCTCCGCCTGTGCCCGCTCCGCATCCTTCATCGTCGCCATCACCCCTCCGATCTCCCGGCCCCGCAGGTCGGGCACCGCTGCTCCGCGAACACCGTGCGGCAGTAGGCGCAGCGCCACTCGCGCGCCCGCGGCACGAACAGATCCTCGTTGGACCTCAGCTCCTGCCACGCACTCCCCGCGTACACCTTGTAGCAGTCGGTCGCCGCGTCGTAGACCATTTGCCCTGGGCGCGGGACCTGCGGCGGCGCCGCCACGAGGGTCAGCGGCCAGCCCACGTGGATCATCTCCTGGCCCGGCCCCAGCCGATCCTCCACGTACTCCCGCGTCACGTCGACCCCGAACATGTTCCGCATCGTCTGTTGCATCCGCGCGAACACCTCCATGCTCATTCCTCCACTTTTCGGTACCCGTCCAGCAGCGCCTCCAGCGGCGAGTGCACCGACGGGTGGACCCAGGCCAGGAGGATCACGTTGTCCCGGTCCGCCAGCCGCACGCGAGCGTACGTCACCTCCTGCACGTTCACGGGAGGCGCCATCACGTCCCCCGGCAGGATCGGGCACGGGGACGCGTACACCGGCAGCTTCAGCGTCGGACCCGGCTCCGCCCACACCCGCTGCCCATCGTGCGGTCCGCCGATCACCACCATCTTGCGCAGCTCGACCATCACTTCTCCCCGCGCAGGATCGCCAGGATCTTGTCCGCCTGCGCCCGGTCGCTCGCCCTCTCGGCCTCCGGCAGCTCCGCGTAGGGCGTCCGCATCTGGCGCGCCCACCGCTTCCCAACATCGTACGGGAACTCCCAGATCTCCACGTCCCGTCTCCCATCCCGGCACAGGGACATGGCACTACGCACCTCGACCTGGTGCCGCATCCACCCCGACCACGCCTCGTGCGCGTAGGCCGCCAGGACCTCGCGCAAGCGATGCTCCCGCTTCGACTTCCGAGACTGATCGCGCTCCAGCTCCGCCGCCATCTCGGCCTCGAACTCGTCGCAGTCAGGGCAGCACGACGATTTCGGCACACACGTGCTCGTTGCCTTCCGGATCGCCTCCGCCGTGCGCTCGTCGGAGCAGACCAGGCTGGGTGCGCCCGGCGGATCGGCCCGCCGCGTGTTGGCCAGGATCTCGTCGTACGCCTCCTTCATCCGCTCCGGCACCCACGGCCGATTCTGCGTCGGTCCCTCGTTGCAGTGCCCGAACTCGCCCCGGAACACCGGGCGCAGCCCCACATCGATCGTCACTTTCCCGGCGTCCTCGTCCACCACCGGCTCCCCCACGTAGAACCCCTGATCAGGCGCACACGTGTTCGCGTCGGCAGGCGCCGGGTCCACCCCGTGGGACATCTCCCGCAGCCGTCGCGCCTGCTCGATCCTTGCCCTGTCACACGATGCGCAGTCCGCATCGCCGTCGATGTAAGCCTTCTTCTCGCACCTCGCACACGCCCTCTCAACCGCTTCGGCAGGCACGCTCGGCACCGCCTCCATCCTACCGTCCATTCCCATTCTCACGCGCGGAAACTTCCCGCCCGCGACCAACTCCTTGCAGGCCGGGCACAGGTAGGCCAGGACGGCCCGGCCGCCCCCGCCCGTCCAGGCCACCGCCGCCGCCTCCGACTGCGGCACGTCGACCCCGCACCCCGCGCACTTCCAGGTCGTCTCCATCGTCCCTCCCCTCAGTAGAGGTCCTCGCTGATCAGCTCGTCGGACTCCGCCACCAGCACCCGGTTCACCTGCCCCGCGGCACGCGCAATGCTCGCTGCCTCCGCCCGATCCACGAAGCGGTCCGCGCTGGTCAGGAAGCCCTGGATGATCGCCCGCGGCGTCTTGGGTGCACGACGCTCCGGTGGTACCTCTTCACGCCACGCCTGCGCCTCCGTCAGCGTCGCGAAGCAGTTGTGGTGGCGCCGCCCGCAGATCACGAGGCCCGTCGCGATGTTCCGGGGCTGGTGCACCCGCACCTTGCCGTCATCGAAGTGCACCGCCGCGCACAGGATGCGTTCCCGATCTCTCGGAACAGGCGCACACGTGTTCGCTTCTGTCCGCTCCGTCATGCGTTCTCCTTCTTCCACGCCGTCCCCACCACCTTCGCCCCCGGGAACGTCCGCTTGGACGCGTGCGCCAGCCGCACCGCCCGCGCGTCCACCCCGATAAGCGCCGCCAGCTCCCGCGCCCGATACGCGATCGGATCGCCCGGTGCAGGCACGTAGGCGTCGCTCGCGAACAGCACCTGCTCGCCGACCACCTCCGAGTCCACGACGAGCACGATGCCCGATCGCGCGAAGTCCCGCAGCGGCATATCCACCACCTCGTCCGCCGTCGGCAACCTGCGCTCCTCGCTCACGCGACCACCTCCTCGCGTGACCGCGTGCCATCGAAGTAGCAGAGGTTGCGCCGCGCCTCCTCCAGCGTGAAGAAGTAGTCCTTGCACGACGCGCCGCACAAACTGTTCAGCCACGCGTCCACCCACCACCAGCGGAAGAGGAAGTGCCGCTGCTGGATCACGTACAACACTTCCCCATCGCACATAATCCGTTTGATGATCCGCGCCTTCATCGCTCGTCCCCTTTGATGCCGACGATCTTCCTCGCGTCCAGCACCGTCAGTGCACCCCGCTTCACCCGCATCGTGACCGCCCAGGTGGCGTCCCCGCCCGGCTCCCCGGGGTCCACGGACAACTCGACCCCGCGCGGGTCCAGGCACGCCCCGCTCGCCACGAAGACCGCGTCCGGAGGCACCGCGTCGCACGCGATCACCCGGCATAGGTGCGCGAAGCTCTTCCCGAGATCGCTCATGCACTTCCTCCGGAGCGACACGTGCAGGGCCGGTGTCCGCACCCAGGACACATCCCAGCCCGCACCCGCCGGACGAGCTTGTCGTGCACGCGGTCGCTCATCGTGAACGGGTCACAGTGGGGCCAGAGGCAGCACCCGCACAGCTCGTAGTTCCGTCCGCCGTGCAGGTTGAGACCCCGGGGATTCCGGGGCCGCTTGAACCGTGCGAATGCCACCTCGCCCGTCCGTCCTACAGGCCCGCGACCAGCGCCGTCAGCTCCTCGACCGACTTCGACGCCAGGGCCTCGTCCTGCTTGCGCGCGATCAGCTCCATGATGCGCTCCTTCTGCGCCCGCTTGTCCACGGCCGCCTTCTTCTCCGCGGCCTCGGCCTGCTTCACGGCCACGATGTGCCGCACGATCTCGACCTGGAGGGCCAGAGCAGAATCCGGCCGATGCTCGGCCAGAAGGCTATCGCCTTCCTGATCCTTCTGCGCGGCCCGCAGGGTCTTGTAGATGCCGTCGAGCGCCGTGACGCCCAGATCCCACAGATCCTCGACCGTGCACTGCCCCTTGTGCGGAAACCGCAGCTTCATCCTCGTTGCCTTCTCGAACATGGAACACCTCCTGTTAAATGTTGACCTTCAGCGTGCGCTGGAAGGCCCCGTCCACCTTGCACACGAACGCCGCGTGCTTCGTTGCGCTGAACCCCACCCCCGACAGCTGATCGGGCGCGGGCGCCACCCGCATCTTGGCCCCCAGCGCCTCGAACACGCGCTTGTGGGGCATCAGGTCCTCGCGCAGGAACTCGTTGAAGAAGCCGTTGGGCGCCTCGTCGTTGACGCAGCCCGCCAGCATGAAGAAGTAGTGCCGGTGCCCGATCCCGTCCTGCGCGTCCCAGTAGTTGGGCGAGAACATGGCCACCGACACCGGGTGGAACTGGTTCGTCTTCAGGCCCCAGGCGTCCCGCGACGTCACGTTCGACGGCAGCTTCTCCGTGAGCTTGAACTCGCCGCTCGGCAGCAGCTCGACCTCTGCTACCGTGACGAAGTCGTTCTGCCGGATCTCCTGGTCGTAGGCGAACTTGTGCAGCTGCCCGTCGAACTCGATCTCCGCCGTGAAGCCGGACCGGCCGCCGCGGTGCGTGTAGTTGTGGACGCCGAACGTGTAGTTCCCGCGCTGCATGCGCGCGCGATCCGGCCACGTGATGTTCTCCACCGCCACCGCCGTCGGGCGGATGATGTCGACGTCCAAGTTGCCCTTGGACCGGTGGTCCCGCTTGTTGCCGAAGTAGATGCGGTTGCCGTCCGGCTCCACGCAGTGCGCGTCGAAGTCGTTCACGTTGTCGCCGCCCTCGTTCCAGCAGATCGAGAAGCGCAGCACGCCGTCCACCTTGCCGCCCGCGGCCTTCACCCGCTCCTTCATGGAGTCCGTGATGTTGCCCTTGTAGGCCCAGCTGAAGCCGTTGTTCCACTTGAACAGCGTCTTGTCGCAGCCGTTCTTCGGCGCAACCAGCGACACCAGGTTGCCCAGGTGGCCGTTCTCCAGGTACAGCTCCACCCCCGTGGCCTTCGGCAGGATCTCCCCCACGAAGGCGTCGATCGACACCTCCTCCAGCTTGCCGAACTGCTTGGAGCGCGCGCGCGTCTCGGCCGCCAGCTGCTCGAACACGCCGCCCGCCCCCATGCGCCGCTGCGCGTCCCGGTTGGCGAACAGGATGTTGGGCACCCGGATATCGTCCAGCGTGGCGTACCGGCGATCCAGGGCCTCCGCGAGCCCCAGCTCCTCGATCGTCCGCTGCGCCTCCTCGACCATCTTCTTCGTGAAGATCGCCTTGGGGCGCTTGTAGTTGGTCGGCGCCACGATCTGCTCGTACTTCCGGACGGCCTCGTCGAGGTCCATGCCCTCCGAGATGTTTGCCAGCAGCACGCCGATGCTGTGGTTCTTGATCTTGCCGATGACCGGGCCGACCCGCATCGCCGTGCGCCAGCAGTAGGCGGCCCGCTGGCTCGCGGGCAGCGCGTGGTACTCGCGGTGCAGCTTCAGGAACTGCCGCAGCACGCCGTCCCACTCCTCGCCCTTGTACAGCGACTTCTGGGCGATCAGCTCCAGCACGCTCTCCACGGCGTCCGCCGACAGCTCCGTCAGGGAGCGCTCGAACACGTTGCGCACGTCGCGCAGGCGCCCCCGCACCGTGGGCACCTCCAGCCGCGCGTGAACCGCGAACGCCTGCGGCAGGTCCACCCGGAAGTGATGCCACTCCAGCACCCGGCTGGCCGGGTCCATGTCCGGGTCACGCCGCTGCCGAAGGTTCGCGCGTCCGTCACGAACACCTCCGCGATCGGGCGGCTGCGCACCAGGGCCGCCAGGGCCGCCACCACCGGGCCGTACTTGGGGTCGTCCAGATCGAAGTCCCACATGGTCACGATCCGGTTGTCGCGGATTGCAACCACAGCACCGAAGTCCCGGAGGAAGTGGCGGCAGCAGGAGCAGTCGTGCTCGCGCCGCTTCCGGTACACCTCGTTGGTCCCCGGCGGGAACGCGTCCAGATAGGTGTTCCAGAGCGCGTCCTTGTCCACGTCGACCACGAACAGGTTCGTCTCGTCCTTCAGCACGCCAGCGACGTGCGCCCGCAACCGATCACTGAACTCCTTGAACTCCATGCTGCTCTCCTTGTGGCGCAGGCATCATGGCCTGCGATCTGCCGAGGAAGTTACCACGCTCCGCGTGATTTGTCAACCGCGTTCTTCGTCAACCTTGCGCAGGACCAGTCCGACGCCAGGACGCACCCCGTGTGCCCCGCTGCTGTACTCGATCCCCGAGATCTCAAACCGCCGCCCCTCCACGTCCACCCGCTGCCCGATCTCAAAGAACCGCGGGCTCGTGCGCGGCACCGTCGCCACCGTCCCGCGCCCCCGGATCTGGAACAACTTCACCGCCCCCAGCTCGCGCACGAACCCCAGCGCGTCGTGCAGGCACCACTCCTCCTCCGGGATCGTCCCGTGCTCCACGCCGCTCCCCGACCGAACCGCGCACGTGCGCCCACAGGCGCCGCACCGCCAGTAGATCACGGCAGCCGGGTCGAAGTCGTGGATGCAGCGCCCCATGGAGACCTCGCTGTACTCCTGGCGCATCGTGGCCCCGCAGCGGCACCGCTTTCCGCCCCGGCGCTCCTGTGCCCGCCAGGCCCGGTTCTCGCGCCAGCGCCGCCACCGACGCTGCGGTTTTCCTTCCAAGAGGAGCGTCGCGATCGATCCGCAGAGCAGGCCCACGCTGAAGCACAGGGTCAACCACAGGAATTCCCGCATGCCCTCACCCATGGCTTCGCGTCCGATCCGTCACCACGGCGCCCACCGTGGGCCGATCCCACTGAAAGAGCGGGTCGTGCACCGCCCACTCGTGGCCGTTAGGGCAGGCAGCGATCAACCGCTCCGTCAGCCCCAGTCCGGGCTCGATGAACCCGCTGTAGCTCGCTACCGTGGCCGCCGTCCCGCAGACCGGGCACAGCGTGCCGCGCGCGGACTCGATCTCCGCCGACTTGCGGTCCTGCACCTGCTGCATCACCTGGCTCAGGTCGGCCAGGATCGCCCGGACCTTCCCATCGTCAACCATGGCCCCTCACCCCTTCCGGTGCTCCCGGCAGCGCCACTTTCCGTTTTCCTTGGCCACCGCTGGGAGGCCACACCCCTTAGTCTTGCAGCAGTAGGACACGATGTACTCCCGCGTGTGCTGGTTCCCCTTCTCGTCTGCCCGCGCATAAGCCCTGTCGTTGATCCCGCGCCTGTACCCGAACACGCCGCACCGGTTGCAGCGGTAGCGCCCGACCCAGCCCTGACACGGCTCGTAGAGGCCCCCGCAGCTGTGCTGGAGGTGGCTCACCGCTGCCCCCGCGCCCGCAGCAGGTCCTTCCACATGGCGCGCTCCGCGACCGTGCGATCCTCGCGGGCCAGCTGCTCCTCGCCAAAGTAGCCCACCAGGCCCAGCAGCGCCTCCCGCGACAGCTGCCGCACGGGCACGCCCATGAAGGTGGCGCGCCCCCCGGCCGCCTCGTGGGAGCGCAGCGTCTCCGCCACGACCACCAGCCGCTCGTTCATGATCCACCCTCCCGATTCGGATCGCACGGGCATCCCGGCTTCGGCCCGACGCAACTCACCGCCGGATCGGGCACCAGATCGGGATCATCGAACGTCGGGGGCCCCAGTGGGTAGCACATCCCCTTGCCGGACGCGACCAGACAGTCGGCCACGGCCGCCCACCACGCCTTTGCCTCGTCGCTCAGATCTTCGGGTTCTACACTCATCCCTCGTCCCCCAGCATGGCGCGGAGCATCTGGACCGTGTCGCAGTTGTCCTCGCCGTCCGGGCACTTGGCGATCCGCATCAAGCGAACCGCTGCCTGCGCCATCAGCGCCGCCTTGTCAGCACGCTCTTGCTCCGAGATTCCGCACGGCAATCCGAACGCCTGTTCTGCGAACGCCGCCGCCCACACCATCTTCTCTCCTTGGGTTAGGACCATGGCTTCTCCCCCTTCGGCGGACAGATGCAGTACGAGTCGCGGAACTGCCCCGCCGCCCAGCGGTCCCGGCAGTCCGGGCACTGGCGCTCGGGGGGATACCCCACCGCGCAGAAGCAACCGAACACGCCCTTGTGGCAGTACTCGCCGCGCTCCAGCTTGCCCTCGTCCACGTCCGCGTTCTTCATGGCTTCGCCTCCAATCGCAGCAGCACCGTCCCCCGCGTGAGCGGACACGGCGCACCCCGTCCGTCCACCCGCACCTTGGCGGTGATCCGCACCTTCCCATCCAGAGTGCAACGCAGACCTACTTCCCAGTCCCCCTTGCAGCAGGGGCATGTCTCACACTCCGACACCCCGACGACCAACCAGGGCTCGTCTGCCAAGCTCACGGCGCCTCCGATGAACTCCCGGTCGAGTTCGTCCGCTGACTCCTTGCACATCCACTCCACGACCGCCCGGAACCGCTCCGGCCCCAGCCGCTTCTCCAGCTCCACGAACGGCGTTATATCGAACGGCATCACCGCACCCCCTGGAGAGCCTTCTCCACCCGCTGCCGCTGCTTCGCCACCTCCGCCGCGTACTGGTTCCCCACCGCGAAGTCCGCGACGTTCAGGACGCCCAGCGTGCCGTTCCGGCAGGACACCCCGTGCGCGTCCTTCTCCGTGCTCTTGTAGCGCACCATGGCCTCCAGGCTGCCCATCGTGCGCAACACCACGAGGCTCTGCCGCGCCTCCGCCAGGCAGTTGTCCCCAAACACCTCGCCCAGGTCAGCATCCGGCACCGCGACCTTGAGCCACTGGTTCTCCTGCAAGGGGAGCACCTGCCCGTTGTGCAGCACCGGCACCGGGATCGGCGGCGACAGCTTCCACGGTTCCTCGTTCGGGCTCGACACGTTGGCCACCAGCACCGGGTTCGGGCACTCGCACTTGCAGGTCGGCTGCTTGCACTGGCAGATCTGCGGAACCCGATCCGCCACGTCCTGCGCGATGCGCACCAGCGTCGCAACCCCGAAGCCCACCGCGAGCGCCAGGACCACCACCGACACCGTCTTCATGTACTTCGACATCACCCCTCCTTCTTCCCGAACGTGTGCTCCAGCAGCGCCTGCGCCGTCTGCCGGTTGATCTCCGCCCCATCGGGCTGAAGGAAGACATCCGGGGTTCCCGCCGTCATGGGCTGCACCGCGATGATCTCGTTCGCCAGCATTGGGTAGGGCATGCGCTTCACGATCGGGAAGGTGAACTTCTTGAACCGGGGAATGCGCCCATATCCGGTCCACCTGAACAGGAAGCGCATCCAACGTCGCACCCAGCCCCGCAGCCCGGGGCTCGGCAGCTCCCGTCGCAGCCGGTTGTAGTAGTCCCAGTCGATCTTTCCGTTTGCATGGATGTACTTGCGGTACGTGAGAGCACAGCACGGCATGCAGTGCATCACGTTCAGATCGTTCCGGTGGCAGTCGCAGCGGCACACACGATGGCGCCCCTCGCGGACTCGCACCTCTCCGCCGCGCTCCCACCAGTTGCTCAGCAGAAGCAGCGCCGTGCCCAGCCCCCAGATCCCGAACAGCCAGGCCGCGGGCAACAGGAACATCAGCACGGGCGTCAGCCCGACCAGCAGCAGCCCCACCCAGTACACGATCCTCATGACCCCCTCCTCCGCTCCAGATCCCGCATGCGCGAGCACCCGTATTTCCGCGGCCCGGGAGGCACTTTCGGCTTGCCCCAGTGCGCGCGCTCCGCCGCGTCCGCCTTCTCCACCGCGCAGACCTCGCGGGGGCGCCCGTCCGTGAACTGCCAGTAGATCACGCGGTACCCGTGCGAGTATGCCGCGTCCTGGTACGCCTCGATGCCACCGCCCCCTTCCGCCATGCGCACGAGGCCCAAGTATGAGCGCCGACATTTGAAATTCAGGAACGGGATCGGCTTCTGCTTGTCCCAGTCCTCCTGCGCCCACGCGAAGACCTGCTCGGCCGTCACCTCCGTCGTCGGTTGGTAGCCCATCAGTCTCCCCCCTTGGTCCACCGCGCCCGCGCCCACCAGTCCCGGCCGCAGGCGCACTCGCACGCCAGCCCCTGGTGGCGGTTGTCCCCGTACGGCGCCCACTCCACGCTCCGGGGCCGCTGGTCGCACCCCGGGCAGCGCTCCTCGGCCCGCGCGGTCTCCAGGGCCTCCTGCTTCGCGCGCGCCATCGCCTTCTCGAAGGTCATGGCGACGAACACGTGTTCGCTCATGATTTCTTCTCCGACACCATCCGCTCGTACCACCCGATGCCCGCACATCCCCCTGCCGACAACGAGCAGGACACCCGCTGGCGCCGCATGTGCGCCTCCCCGTCGAATCCCGTCCACGGCTCATCCTGCACAACCTCCAGCGCCTTTCCGCACAGGGGACAGATCCCCTCGTTGATCTTGCGGATGAACTCGCGGTCCTTCGCGCGCTGCCGATCGGCCTGCGCCTCCTGCATCTCGTCCAGCAGGGCAGCCAGCGCTGCCCGCCGCGCCTCCGGGTGCGAGCAGAAGGCCGGATCGTCGTGATCCGCGTGCTTGCAGAACTTCAATCGCTTGTCCCCGCGCGGAATCCCACACCCGTTCGCGTGAAACTCGCACCCCTTCAAGCCGTACGGGTCCGTACACCGCAGCGCTACCTCACAGGTCGGCATCGGGTTCCTCCTTCGCGCACACGTGTTCGCCGCCTACCAGCTCCGCGAGGCGCGGCAGGGCCTCCGTGCCCACCGTGCTCACGTACGCGGCCTGCACGTGCCGCACCTCCGCGTAGTACAGGTTCTCCATCAGGCCAGTCTCGAATGGACTCCGCACGATCGGCTGCACGAGGTGCCGGAGCCGGTACATGCGCTTGCGCGCCGACAGTGGCAGCCCCAGCCCGTCCAAGATCGCGATGTGCTCCAGCACCCACGCCCGGTACCGCTGCTTGCGCGCCCGCTGCTTCGCGTGATGGCGCCGCCGCTGTGCCTTGTTCATAATCCCTCCCCGCTGTCCCCGAACGCCCCCGCCAGGATCGCGTCCGCCTCCGGCACGCCCGTCGCCCAGATCGTGTCCCCCTCGTGCACCGTGTGGGGCAGCGCAACGAACCGACCGTTCACCGCGAACCGCGCCACCCGCCCCAGGTCGTGGAGGGTCACCATCCGCGATGCCACCCACGTGCGAGGGCGATCCCCCGCCGCGCACACGTGTTCGCCTTCGGCTGCGGCCAGCGCCACCTCTGCCAGCTGCCTGCTCATCGTGCGCCACGGTCCAGTTATCGATGACGCCGAAAAGTTCTTCTGAAAAATCGCTTCAGCCGCCCGATCCACCCGCGCCGCCGGATCGCCGTCCAGCAGCACCCGCAGGTCCTCGCGCGGGACCGCCGACACCTCCCAGCCGGGCGCCAGCACGACGATGCCCCCGTGCTGCACGCCGATCTGCTCCAGCAGCGCCACCAGGTCCGTCCGCACCCACTCCATGTAGCGCCCCGCCTCCCGGGACGGCAGGTCGCCCAGGTTCGGGCGCACGAGCAGCACGTCGGTCGGGCCGACGCTCAGCCGTTCCACCTGCACCTGGATCGCGTCCGCACGCCCCTTCTTCTCCGCCGCCTGCGCCAGGTGCAGCGCCGCCTCCGCGGTCGTCTCTGTGTCGTCGGCGCACACCGCCGATCGCACCTCCTCGATCTCGCGCCGCAGCCGCTCCAACTCGTGCATCGCCGATCGCACCGCGCTGGCGTCCGTGGCCCAGTTCTCCTCCTCCATGCGGGTCGCGACCTGCCCCAGATCCTCCGCCGCAACCACGCGGTTCTGCTCGCGCCGCACGCGGTCGTACCCGGCCTGATTCCGATCCGCGCGATCACGCGCCACTCGGATCTGCGCCACAGCCAGCCGCGCCACGTCCTCCGCGTTGTGGCCGCCGGTGGCCCCCACCTCCTCGATCAGGATCTGCGCCGTCTCGCGCAGCCGCCCCCGCAGGCACGCGATGCACTGGATCGTTCCGTCGCTCCGGCACTCCGAGCAGTTCATGGGATCTCCTTCTCCTCGCATCTCACAGTGAGTTCCACGTCGCACTCCCCGGTCTGCACCCGCTCCCCGCCGTCCAACGACAGCACGACCACCGGGGGTTCCCCGTTGGGGTGCATCACGTACTGGCACTGCGGGTAGACCGCCCGCACCCGCGCAGAAACGGTCTGCGTGAGCATGGCCTGCCGCACCGGGAAGAGGTTCCGAAGCCAGACCGGAAAGCAGGTCTGCTTGAAGTGCTGCCACCAGCTCGACGGCACATACACCAGCATCGTGTACTGAGCAGACTGCCGCGGCCGGAGCGCCTCGGACACCAGCTTCATGCTCATGTCGTAGAGGACATCCACGAGCGGGTCCTGGCGCTGATCGACGCGCAGGGTGCTCAGCGCAAACGATCCGACGCGCTTGCTGATGTTCACCTGGCTGATCTCCAGACGCCGGATGTCCACATCGCGCATCACACGCGATTCGCCGATCCCCGTGCTCATGCCTTCCCCCTCGGTTTCTTCACTTGGACCACCCCTTGCGCCTTCCGCTCCGCCAGCTCCGCGCGCCCGGCCGCGACCTCCTTGCACTTGGAGCACGCGCCGCACGGCTTGCCGTCCTGCGTCTGCTCGCACGTGAACCAGCAGCGGTCCGGCACCCGCGCCTTGCGCAACCGCTCCAGCACGTCCGCCTTGGTCCACCACTCGCCCGGGAACGTCAGCGTGGCCGTCACGCCCTTGAGAGCGCACCCGGCCGCGAACGCCGCCTCGAACAGGTGCCGCACGTGCCAGAAACCGTCGTTCCGGATGTATCCCAGCAGGACCTCGTCGCCATCGCCCACCGCCTGGAGCAGCACCGACAGCCAGAGCAGGGGCTGGGCGCGCCACTGCTCCTCCCCCGTTGTGCGCAGCTCGAAGTTCCCCGCCATGTGGATGCGCTCGTGCCGGATGTGCAGGCCGCGCTTCTTGGCCCACGCCAGGTAGTTCACCCGCGCCCATTCCTGCGCGTGCATGAACTTCTTGTTCAGCTGCGGGTGCCCCGCGATCGAGATCGCCCGGGTCGGGTAGTCCTGACTCGACGCCTCGGCGTAGTGCTGGAGCACCGCCGTCGAGTCCGCGCCGCCCGACCACGCCACGAGGTAGGTCATGCGTCCTCCCCGTCCTTCTGGAAGTGGAACGTGACGAACTCGGCAGGCTTCCGCAGGACGTACCGGCGATCGAATTCCAAATCCCCGTTGGGCAGGATCTTCCGCAGCACCTCCACGCCCTCCGTGTACTGATCGCACGGATCCATCGGCACCTCCACGCCGATCCAGCGGGTCAGGATCGCCGCCGCGTCCGCGTCGGGCTCCAGGGCTCGCCTCCAGTCCTTCAGAAACAGATCACGCACCTCACTCATGCTTCCCCCTCGCGCGCCGCATCCGTGATGCTCACCACGCGCAGCGTCAACACCCCGATGATCCCGGGCTTCGATGGCTGCATCTCCAGCGGCGGTTGCAACCCTACGGGGGCGGCACCACGAACCGTCAGCACCTCACCGTTCGGCCCGCGCAGCACGATGTCGCGCTGCACCTCCGGCGGGATGGCGTCCTCCGGGTACACCCGCGTGAGCCATCGGAAGACATCCTCCTCGTCCACGAGGATCCGCAGCAACTCCACGAAGGACCGCATCGCCCCGGGACGAAGGGCACGCGCTTCCGCGCGCACGACCTGACACCATGCCCGCACTTCGCCGTCGAACTCCATCGACCAGTTCATGCCCCCTCCTCCTTGTCCTGCCGCGCCCGCTGCTCGTGCTCGTGCGCCGCCATGCGGATCATGTTTCGGATCACGGCCATCACCTCTGGCGCCCGCGTCCACGCATCCCGGCACACTTCACACACGTCCTTGTCCAGATCCCACGAATCGGGCGGCACCACCAGCACGCGCACCCGATCGCGGTGCTGCCGCACCACCTCCTCCAGATCGCGCGACGCCGCCGCCACCGTCGACCCCGGTTCCGGATGCCACGGGTCGGTGGACTGCGTGTGCGTCATGCGCCCGCAGACCGGGCATGCCCGGTAGTAGAGGTTCAGGTAGACCTCCATGGGCGCTCCCGATGGGCGACGGATGCCGTCCTCTCTCAGCGCGATCTCGCGCACCTCCGGCGTGTCGATCCCCATCCACACGAACAGTTTCGGTCGATCCCATGGGTACGTCATGCTTCTCCCACTTGCGAGCGGACGGCATCTCGCCGTCCTCCATTGCCCAGTCAACCAGCGCCTAACTTACCAGCCTATCGCGTGTTTGTCAACACACTCCACGCCCTCGATATTCGCCCCGGTCCGCGGGTCGCGGTTCCACCGGACCATGAGCGTCGCCAGGGGCCGAAACTGGATGCAGACACGCACGCCGCCCAGCTCCCGCACCGGGTCCAGGCGGTGGTAGGCGGCCAGGATCACGAGGTTGTCGTCCCGCACCTCGGGCGACCCGATCACGGTGATGCCCCAGAGGGCCCCCACCTGCCGCGCGCGCTCCTCGCTCGCCAGCACGTGCGTCACCCCGTCCAGCGCGTGGCGCTCGGGCGCCCAGCCGCGGATGCGCTCCACCTGCGATCGGATGAACTCCCGCGTCTCCGAGGACACCGCGTCCTCCGTGAACGGGGCCAGCGCCGCCCGGAACTTGGCGATCATGGTCAGCTCGACCCGCTTGGCCGCCATCACCTTCCGCCGCAACTCCGGATCAACCAGGTCGTCATCGCGGAACTGCGCCTTGCGCCTCATGATCTTCCCCTCCCGCGGACGCGCGCAGCGCCGCCTCTGCGATCTCCTCGGTCAGCCGCTCCATGTCCAGCTCGCAGCACCCCCAGGCGCCGCAGCGCGGGCAGATCGTCTTGCAGTAGAACTCGCCGTCGTCGTCGGACACAAGATCTGTGTGCGGGAAGCGCTCCCCGCACTCGTCGCACTCCACCTCCACCGCTGCGTGGTCGTAGCTGTAGAGCGGGATCGGTGCGTGGCGGTGCCTATGCACGGGACGCCGAATCGTGGGACACAGGTCGATCACGTGCCCACCGGCGGCCGCGATGATCGACTTCAGGCTGTTCGAGATCCGGGTCCAGTCGACGTCCGCCCCCGATAGCATGACCGAAGAGATCTCGTACTTGCACGCATCCCCTTCGTGGTGGACATCGGAGGACACCACTTCGCCGTCGAAGAAAGCGATGAGCGTCACCAGCCCCTCGTAGATGTCCTGCCCTATGCGCTTGTCGGGGTGGAAGAACGCAACCAGCAGCGTCACAGTGGGGACGCCCGGCACGATCAGCTCGGTCTCCCCCGCGATCGGGTTGCGCCGGATCGTTTTCCGGTCGATCGGGATGAAATACCGCATTAGTCGATCGCCTCCTCGATGGCCGCGATGTTGCGCTTCAGCGTGGCCACGTCCGCTGGCGTCGGCACCTCGATCACCTCGCCCGCCTCATACCGGTAGGCGCGCAGCAGCTCCTCCCGCAGGCGCTCCAAGCGCTTCCGCAGGTCGGGCTCCGACGCGGGCCGGTAGTGGTTGTCACCGTGGCCTGCCAGGCACCCACCGCCGAAGGACTTGCACAGGATGCACGGGCCGTTGCACGCGCTGGACATCTCCATCGATCACCCCCTACAGGCGCGACGTCCCCGCCAGGATGGACTCCGTGATATCCGAGATCGACTCCCGCCTCCGCGCGTAATCCAGGTAGGCGGTCAGCGCCTTGCAATTGCACCCCTTGCCTGCGTGCGTCAGCTGCTCCAACTCGTCCAGCACGTCGCTGGCGTGACTGGAATCCCACCTGGAACGCGGGTCCGGCTCGGGCGCATCCTGGGCCTCCATCTTGCCCCCCATGCAAGCAACGGGCGTCCATGGCGGAACGGGAAGCTCCTGCTGCGCGACCACTGGGGGCGGAGCGGCCGCGGGTGGCGCAGAGGTCGGATGCACACCCGTTCGCAGGTATTCCTCACTCACACTGAAGAACTGCGCCAGACTGCACAGGGAGTCCGCATCCCAAGGGCGCCGAAGCGACAGCTGTTCCTTCGCTCGCGAGGGCTTCTTCGGGGTGATCACGTCGTAGATCCTGGCCATCGTCATGCCGTGTTTGCGGAGCAGCTCCTTCACGCGTGCCACCTGCTCCGCCTGTTCCCTATCTCCCTCCCAGCGGTGCAGCGCCGCTCGGTGCCGCGCGTCCCAACACCCCGTCTCCCCGTCCCAGTGCTTCAGGGTCTTGTGGTCCGCCGCATAGGCGTCGAACTCTTCCCAGTGCCCGTGCATCGATGCCAGCCCGCGCTGGCGCATAAAGACGCGCACCTCCTCCAAGAGCATGCGCCCGTGCTTCTCGTTATTAAACCGACGCGCATGTGGATTCTTCTTCTCTTTCATCTCATCCTCCTCGCCCGATTTCGCATCGAGCTTCCTCATGTCAGGTGCACCCGCACCGTCATCTGTACCCCTACCGGCAGGAACGACTCCACCCGATCCGCTACCCGATCCGCAACCCAGCAGTGCATCTCCGGCCCCCACCCCACCCAGAAGCGCCGCAGCGGCACCGTCACCAGCCCCGGATGGTTCGGCCAGGTCTGCGGGCGCCCCACCAGCAGCCGCAGCCACCCGAGGCGGCGCCATAGGCTGCTCAAAGTAGGCGGCTCGCCGCGGCTTCGCAGCTCCGCGTGCGACCGCGCCCCCAACCCCGCCAGCATCTGCCGCATTGCCCGTCGGCGTCGCCACCAGTTGATGATCCCCATTGCGTGCCCCTCCGTTGAAGAACTTGCTCGTGCAGTGGTTGAACTTGATTGGGGGCATGCGGTCGAAGGCGCGCCCGCTGAACGTCACCGTGCCGTTCCGGTGGATGAGTGCGCGGCAGCAGCGATCTCCGATCTGCTCACATGCTAAGATCGTCGAGACGCTGTAGGTCTTCCCGTTGTCGGCGACCAACTGCTTCTCCCGATCCCGGCTGCGTGGTCCTGCCCCGTGACACTTTCCCATCAGGTCCCTCCCGAGCAAATGGCCATGTGCCCCGCCAAGGTCGCCCATTGGATGTCGACTTCTGTGCCCACGCGAATCGCCCGCGCCGTTCCGTCCATGCTCAGGTCGGCCACGCGCCCAGACGCCGTAACCGCAATGCTGACGGCCGCCTCGGGGAAGCGCTCCTCCAGGGCCTTCGCGTCGGAGATCACGCGCTGGATGGCGCGTCCTGTCTCCTGGAGGATCTCCTGATAGGCCGCCCGCGCCTGCGTCGTCTTGAATTCCATCAGTCCGCCCCCCCGATGAGTCGCTTCCAAATTCGGAGTGGGCACATCACCCAGTCGCGCTCCCCGTGCGCGCTGTTCGGGCCGCCCGCGATCTCGATGGCCAGCGCGGGCTCCTTGCCCGCCGCGGCCGCCTCCGCCGCGATCTTGTCCAGCCACGACTTCTTGATGCTCAGGCTCGCGTGCACGGTCCTTTTGCATTCTATTAGAAAGTGGTCGGCCAGCACGTCGCCCTTCGCGTACTTGGACGCCCCGCTCCCCGCCTGCCGGTGCCCGCGCACCTCGCGCGCCACGAGACGCTCCTGCGCCTCGGGCGACTCCGCGTCTGGGAACAGGACGTGCGGGCGATGCCGCGTCATGGACGCTCCGTGGAATGCACGGCGATCAGCTCCACCGTCATCGGCCCTGCGTCCATGTCCGTCCTCACGAGAGGTTCGACAACCGCCAAGCGGCGCGACGGAAACTTCACGATGCGGAAGTCCCCGGGACGCCCATCGACGGTCACCAGCTGTCCTACGGCCAGCCGTCCTACGTTCTTCCTCGCCAACGTTTTCCTCCTCTGCCTTCCAGCGATCTTGCTGGCATCTCTCGGTAGCTTAACCCATTGGTTTGCGTTTGTCAACTTCAGAGAATGCGCACCCTCGCCAGTGACTCCAGATAGAGTCGGACCTCGCCGTCCAGATCTCCATTGGGAAGTGCCGCGCCCATCTCGAACAGGCCGCGCGCCAGCTCCATGACTCGCTGTAGAGGCATGGCCGTCATGCGCGCCCACACCCGGAGGTTCGGAACTCCCCGGGCATCCCGCGGAACGCGTCCCCAGACCGACAGCATGCGGATCTGCTCCGGTGTCAGCGCGAGGATCGCGAACTGCGGAAGCCCACCAGGGGGCGCCGCCGCTGGCGCGACGACCGGAGGAGGAGGCGAACTCGTGTTCGCTACGCCGCCAGCATCAGCTTCACCAGCTGCTCCCGCAGGGCTCGACGCACCGCTGGTTCCATCATCCACGCGACCATCTCCGTCTTGCTCTTGTACGTCTCGTTTCCGAGGTGCCACTTGCTTCCGTCCTTCCGCATCAGGCCGAACTTCTCCGCCTGCGCCAGCGTGTAGTCGAGATCCAGCACGTGCCCAGCGTCCTCCCCGGACACGCCCATGAGGTACCCGCCGAACCCCTGGGGCGGGGCGGTCTTGTTCTTGAGGATCTTGAAGTTCATACGGACACGGCTTCCCATTTTCATCTGGAATTCCTTCTTCATGTCCATATCGATCTCGTCCTTCTCCCACTTGCTCGCCCACATCTGCGCGATGACCGACGCGGTGAAGATCTGCCCCTTGCCGCCGGGCATCACCGACTTGTCGCCGAACTTGATGGAGATGCTCTCGCGCTCCTGGTTGATCCAGATCTCCGTCACCGGGCGCCCGTAGTCGGACCGCACCGAGTGGCGCGCCGCCGTGACCTTCCGGGCCATTTTATTAAGAAGTCTGGCCTGGAGCCCCTGCTGCCAGTTCTCGGCGCTCTCCTCGATCTCGGCCGACGGCGTCATGGCCGCGAGGCTGTCGAGAACGATGAGGTCGACCGCGCCCGAGCGCAGCAGCTCGTCGTGGATGTCGATCGCCCCCTCCGCGGAGTCGGGCTTCACCAACACCAGGCGATCCGGGTCGCACCCCAGCTTGCGCGCCCACTCGTTGTCGAACGTGCCCTCCACATCCTCGAAGGCGACGCGAAACTCCTCGTACGAGTTCTCCATCCAGCGCTTGACGCGCGCGTGAAACTCGTCCTTTCCCTCGCCGAAGTGCGGCTGCGGGACGCAGAGCCCCGCCTTCACGCAGTCGCAGTGCGCGTGCCCCACGCGCGCGACCTCGCCGGTCTTTGCGTCAACGTCCTCGCTCACCTCGATACCGCCCGGCGGGCGCCGGTAGCAGTTGGCGCACAGCTCCTGCGCCAGCCCGGCGAGGCGAACCGCCGACGTGGTCTTCCCGCTGCTCTCGGCGCCGCGGAAGATGGTGACGTGCCCCACCGGGACGCCGCCCCCGAGGCCGTAGTCGAAGCTCAGGCTGCCGGTGGTCAGGCGCGGCACGGGCAGCGGCTGCATGCGCCCCGCCAGCTCCATGGTGCCTGCCCCGTACGACTTGTTGGCGGCCGCGCGCAGGGCAGCCAGGCGATCGGCGCGGCTCCCCGTCGGCCGCGGCTTCTCCTTCTTCGCCTTCTCGCCGCCCTCGCCCTCGTCCTGCTCCTTGTCCCGCGCCATCAGGCGGCCCCCCGCAGCCGATCGCGCTCCGCGGAGATGCGCTGAGCCAGGTAGGTCTCCAGCGCGTCCACGGCGGCCCCAGCGTCTTCGTCGTCGCCGATGGGGCGCGACAGGCCGATGTCGATCTTGTGGCTCTCCATCTTGGCCGCCGCGTTGATCGTGAGGCCGTACTCGACCCAGACCACCCGGTTCGTGCCGTCGAGCGCGGGCAGGTCCTCGGGCTTGCGCTGGGACTTGCGGACCATGGCCTCCTCGCGCGCCAGGACCTCGGCCACGAACGCCTTCAGCCGATCGTAGCCCGCGTCGTAGTCCGCGTTCGGCACCGGCACGAAGCCGCACCGCGCGCCGATCTGGATGCGCACGAACTCGTAGTTGCCCAGCGAGATCGTCCGCCCCGCTGCGAAGGTCAGATCCATGGTATCGCCTCCCTCTTGCACCACCCCCGGGCCGTACTCCCGCGCGGCATCCATGACGGGCTTCTCCGTCCCCTCGCGGTTGTTCTTGTACGTCTCCGTGTAGCGCTCGTTCCCCTGCGTCTTCGTTGGCATGCAACACCTCCCTGCGGCATCGCGCCGCAGTTCAAATAGCGCCAGAACATTACCACTCAGCGACTTGTTTGTCAACGCGGAACAGCAATCCCGAGGCCTTCCCATCCGCTCCGGATCTCGTGCGTGAACTCGCGGTCATTCGAGGAGACCCTGCTACGCTTCCCAATGGCAACCTGCATCACCAGGACCATGCCCTCCGTGTAGAGCCGGTCGCCCCGCGGCGATCGGAACGGCGTCTGTGGCAGCAGCCCGATGCGCGTCCAGTAGTTGATGACGTCCTTGGACCGCCGGATCTCGATGGCCACGCGCCCCACGGTGTACGCAATGGTGCTGACCCCGCCGACCGTGACGCGCAGCGGCGCCCGCGGTCCCCCGGGATGAGCCGGTGCGATCAGCCCAGCCTTCCGCTGGCGCTCTCGCTCCTTGCGCTTCTTGGCTCTGTACGCCCTCACCTGCGCGAGCATGGTGTCGCGGTACTCCGGGTCCTCGCGGTAACGCCGCTTGCGCTCCTCCGACAGCTTGTCCCGGTTCTTCTCGTAGTACGCTCTCTGGTAGTCACTGCGATCACGCTCGGAGTTTGCCAATGGTGCTGGTGTACTCTTCAAGATGCTGCTCATTACAAACACCTCCTGCATGCACATTACATTGTGCAGCAGGTTTTGTAAAATCTTTCCCGCCGAGCCGCCATTCCCCGCAACCGCGGGATTCGCTCATCGACAACGTCCGTCACGATCGGCTCCGGCTTGCCAGTGCACCGACCGGCTCTCCATGGGCAGTAGTGCACGCACTCCGACGACGGAACGCACTCTCTCTGCACGCGCCCCGTCCCCTGTTGGACATCGCTGATCGGCGTGGTGAACATGATCACGTCCAGCGCCGGAATGTCGAGCCCCTCCAGTACCATCTGCTGCGTGGCGAAGATCGCGTTGGCGCTCTCCGCCCGGTCGAGGTCCTCCTCGGTCCTGTCCGCGAGCTTGGGCTCGCCCTTCCGGTGGGACTTGGTTGCCGTGCTCCACACCTCACCCGTGAACCACTGCCCCGTGTACGCGTCCAGGACGGGCACGAACGGAAGATCGATGTTCTTCAGGATGCGCGCCGTCTGGTCCATCATGTCCCGCAGGTGATCCAGCCGGGAACTCACGACGATGATTTTGCGCTCGTTCCGAACGGCATCGACGATGTCGTCGACTAGTGACCGCGTCCGCGTCGCGTCCGCGCAGATCTGGTTCGCGATCTGCGCGCTGTTGAGGTTCTCCACCTTAACCTTGTACTCGCCGCGCGAGATGCCCCGCAGCACCGTGTCCGTGTAGAGGCGCCGCAGCCGCGGCCGCACCGACTCGGTCTGCGCCTCGAAGGTCACCTGGGAGATGTGGTAGAAGAACACGTTCTCCGCGCCGTCCCGGCGCTGCGGCGTGGCCGTCAACCCCAGGCGATAGGCCGCCGAGAACTTCGGCATGAGTCCGCCCCACGTGGCCGCGCCCAGCCGGTGCGTCTCGTCGGAGATCACCAGCCCGAAGGTGGTCTGGTACATCTCGGCCGGGTAGCGATCCCCTTCGTCCCGCGTCAACGACTGGAGGAGCGCGATCACGAAGTCGGGCTCCTCGCCATCCTTCGTCAGCGCGTACTCGCAGCGGTCCTGTCGAATGATGCCGATCCGCGCGTCGGGCAGGAAGCGCCGGATGCGCTTGGTCCACTGCCGAACGAAGAAGTTCTGGTGCACGAGGATGAGGGTGCGCCGCCCCAGCCGCCGCGCCACCTCCAGGGCCACCACCGTCTTCCCGAACGCGGGCTGCGCCTGGAGCAGCGCGCCGCCCCAGCTCGCGTCGCCCCCCTCGCCCAACAGGTCGCGCAGCAGCGCGTCGATCGCCGTGGCCTGCTCGGCGAAGCGCCCCGTGAACGTCGCCGTAGACGTCAGGGGCCGCATGGGCGCGCCGCGCGACACCAGCACGTCCTCCGTGTGCTTCCCGCTGCCCATGCTCTTGTAGAATCCGCGGGGCACGCCGATCTTGTCGCGCGCCTCGTCGATCCGATAGAGCTGGATGGGCTGCGGAACGTCGTCTGCCACATCGCTGGTTTGCTTCGGCTGGATGGTCAGCCGATCCACGATGTTCGAGACCTGGCGAGGGGTCAGCGCCGCGCGGTCGAGCCACGCGTATCCGGAGATCTCCACCTGCATGGGCTACCAGTCGTTGAGGCGACGACCGCCGCCCCCGCCGCCGCGGAAGTCCTCGTCGTTCCGGAACTGGCCCTCCTCGCCCGGCGCGGGACGGGATCCGCCGCGGGCGCCACCCATCGGCAACTGGCCCTGGGCGTGGCCCTGCGGCCTGCCCTGCCCCTGATTGCCGTACCCGGCGCCCTCGGTGCGCGTGCTGCGCTCCATCCCGCCGCCAGAGGCCCCGCGGCCCGCGTCCCGGGAATCCCCGGCGCCCGCGACCCAGCGCTCCATCTCCGCGTTCTCGAAGAGGAGGCCCTCCTCCATGTCGCGGATCGTGTAGCGCTGGAACAGGTGCTCCTTGTCCACCTGCTCCTGGGTCGCCCCGAAGGACATCAGGTACTCCTTCATGTCCTCGACCGTGGCCGGGACCACCCGGCCGACGCGCTCCACGAACTCCCAGTTCTCCCCGTTGGTCGGCGACTTCTTGCCCATGCGCTGCGTGTCGTACACGCACCCGGTGAGATCCCCGCGCCGGGCGTGCTGGTCCTCGAAGATAGCCATCGTGCCCGGCTTGTCCTTGCCGCCCTTCTTGGCCACCATGAGGCGCCGCTGGAACTGCGACTCGCGCGGCTTGCCCTCCTTGTCGGTCCAGGGCTCGGGGTAGAGGATCGCGGCCCCGCCCTCCTCGTACTCCACGTACCCCATGTCGATGACCGTGAAGTAGGCGCCGTAACTCGGATACCACTGCTTGCTCTCGCAGGGCGCGCAGTGGTCCGAGATCCGGTTCTGCTTGAGGCAGATCGCGTTGAAGATCCCGCGCGGCACGTTGGGCATCTTGAACGTGCTGTGCTCCCAGAGGTAGAACGGCACGCTGATGATCAGCACCCGCTTGCGCGCGGGCTTGCCCTTGCGGAAGGGGTTCTTCTCCGGCTCCGGAAGCTTGAAGCGGTACGGTCCGCGGTTCCCACCGCCCCCGCCGCCGCCCCCACCGCCGCCGTCGCCGTCCCCGCGGAACTGGCCGTACTCCTCCGGCGCATCCCACCCGTCGTGCCCGAACCCGCTCTGCACGTGATCCCCGATACCCATGGCTGGCCTCCTATGTGCTACTCCGAGCACCAATGCGGATCGCGGAGGTTTCCGCGCCTATCCATTACGATCGTTTTTACCAGACGGTATCGGCTTTGTCAACACCAATGGGGAGGGCGAACACGTGTTCGCATCAGAAGGGCACGTCGTCCTTGAACTCCTCCCCCTCCTCGGGCGGGATCTCGGCGAACGCCATCTCGTCGAAGTCCCACCGCACGCTCACGCTCTCCGTACTGGACACGCCGCGGCGCAGCTTGAGCGGCTTGATCTTCAGCCAGTGGTCGGCCCGCATGTCCTTGTCCTGCTCCAGCGCGAACACCGCGTGCGAGTCCTGCCCAATCTCGTCGGCGAGCGCGATCGTCCCGAGGCGGATGCCGCCGCCCTTCTTCTCCGAGACCTCGGCCGCACGGTTGAGCTGCACGAACCCCACGCCCGCGAGGTCGAACCGCTTCAGCGCGCCCTTGAACCATTCCAGCGCGACCAGCAGCTTGTCGCGGCGTTCCCCCTTGATGCGGAGGTCGTACAGCGAGTCGATGGCCACCAGGCCCGGGCGGCACGCGCGGATCGCGGCCTCGATGCCCTTCGGCGTGATGTCGTCCTCGGCGTCCATGATCCACAGACCATCGGCCGCCTGGCAGAGAGAACTAGCCTCCTGGAGCCGCGGCATCTCGTACTCGCCCACGGTGCCCTTGATCATGTGCAGGTAGCTGACGGTGGAGTGGATGGAGAAGAAGCGCTCCGCGATCTCCATTTTGCTCATCTCTGGCGACACGATCAGCGTCCGCACGCCTTGCTGCCACGCGTGCCTGGCAGATATAACGGCAACGAAGGTTTTCCCAGTACCCGGACGGGCCACGAACATCGTCATGGTCTTTGGCCACATGCCGCTCGTCATCGCGTTGACCGTGGGCCAGGGCAGCGGCACGCCCGTGTAGCCGTGCGCCACGCGGTCGTACATCTCCAGCACCTGCGGTCCCATGGCCAACAGGCTCGCGGGCATGCGCGTTCGCGAGAGCGCCATCACCGCTTCCTCCAGCGGCGCGAAGGCCGCGGTGAGCCGATCGTCGTCGTGGTCGCCGTACCCCTCCGCGACCATGGTCTGCGAGCAGTGGATGACGCGGCGCACCGCGGATTTCTTCTTCACGATGTTCGCGTAGTGCTCGACGTTGACCGTCGTGGCGCACGCCTCGGTCAGCCCCTCCAGCGTCAGCGGCCCTCCGATCCTCTCCAGGTCCCCGCGGGTGATCAGCTCGTTGCCCAGCGTCACGTGGTCGATCGCGATGCCGCGTTCGGACAGCACCTGCATTGCCGAGAATATCCGCCGGTGGGACTCGATGTAGAAATCACTGGGCTCGATGATCGAAGCGACGGATTGGAACGCCTTGTCGCTTAGGAGGATCGCTCCAAGGACCGCCTCCTCTGCTTTTTTGTCATACGGCGGCACTCGTCCTTCGGACTGCTGCATCCAGACTTCTCCTACCTACTGAGCAGAAAACGCCGACGCCATCTCGCTTGCGACCGCATCCCTACGGTCGATACCGCACACGTGCACCGCGATGGCGTGCTCCTTGAGCGACGCCATCGACGACAGCTTCAGCTCCTTTTCGAGCTGGCCGATGTTCATGTTCGTCGTCATGATCGTCACGAGCATATTCGCATTCCGGTGCCGGATCAACTCATCAAGCAGCCGCGCACCCAGCCCGGTCGAATCCTGCGTGCCCTTTCCCAGGTCGTCCAGCACCAGCACATCCACGTTCATCGCCCGGTCCCAGAACGTCTGCTCCTCGTCGAACATCTCGCGCTCGATGACCAGCCGCTTCAGGTCGGCCGCCTCCACGAACAGCACCGGGTGCCCACGCCGACGGAAGGCGAGCGCCAACACCACGGCCATGCAGGTCTTCCCTGTGCCGTTCGTCCCGTACAGAACCAGTCCCTGCCCCTTGCGGCGCCGCTCCGCGATCTGCTCGATGTAAGTGGCCACCACCTCGCGCGGAGACTGATCGCCCTCGCGATCGGACACGGCGGAAACCTCCTCTGGGCGCGCGCCCCAGTACCGCTTGGGCAGACGCATCCGCAGGAGGTCCTCCTCCGTGAGCTTCCGCAGGTACGTGGTCGTCGCGTCTGCCATCACTTCCACCCGACTCCGATCGGCTTCTCCGGCCGTTGGTACTCGTCCGAGTTCTTGTCCTTCAGCTTCCGACCTTCCTTCGGTTTGACGGGAACCGAGGCTACTCCCTGCACCTCCGCGAACACCCGCTCCCGAATCTTCCATAGGAGCCCTATCCCCGGCGTTCCACACAAACGCCCCTCCGACGCCTCCGTCCGCTGGGGCCATGTCGCGCAGTAGTGGGCCACCGCCTTCTCGACCAGCGCCGGGTCGAACTGCTTCAGCAGTTTCTTCGCCAGCGTCAGCTCTCGAATCGTCCACCACTCGTCCTCCGGCGGCATCGCGAAGCTATCTCCATACAATTTCCGCAGTCCCTCTCGGAACCACCGCCTCACATCTCTACATGTTATCGGACGTTTCTTGGGTTGTCCATCGTTTGTCAACGTCAGGGTGAACAACGGAACCTCGGGCTTGGGCACGGCCTCCTCCTGTACCTTGCGCTTCGCGCGACGCTCCGTGACCTCCTCCTTGGCTTTCTTTGTGCGCTCCTTGGTCCGCTCGACACGCGCCCGCATAGCCCGCAACCCTTCTCGCTCCCTAACCGATGCCATCGCGCCCCTCAATCACCGTGACCTGCGCCAGCGTATACCGCCGCGCTCGTTGGCCCACCCGCACAATCACTCGTCCCCAGGCCGTTTTGTACTCGGGGCCGCACTCCATGCGGCACTGCTCCGTGAACTCCTTGGCCTCCGCATCGATCATCTCCAGAATGCGATCACGCCACGAGGTGAACTCCTCGACATACCCAACTCCGTCAGGCGTCTGAACCTTGTCGCCGACGTACAATGCGCTCATGCAACTGCACCACTTCCCCGCCAGCACCGGTCACCTGGCGCCAGAGATCGTCGGCGTACGCCTTTGCCCTCGACCCGCCCAACACCCAGTTGAGCAGCATCGTGAAGTACTCTGGATCGTCTCCGATTTCGTTCTCGAATCCCCAGTGCTCCGTCACGTAGTCGACTTCCCAATGTCCGGTGCTTCCAGGATTCACCGCATGCGAACGGAAGAACCGATCGCACCCGTTCCCAAACGACACCAGAACAGTTCCACCCAGCAACGCCGCAATCCGGTCCGGAAGGAACGTCGACTGCATCACGTACCGCGTCGCGTTGCCAGGCTCCCACGCGATGAGCCCCACCAGCCCTGCAATGTACGTGGCGACCTTCCCACACGGAGGTTTGGACAACATCAGCACCTCGCACCCGGATCCTTCGGGCGATCTTCGAGCCAACCGCAATTATCGCACACACGAATCCGTTTGTCAAGGGACGGCGACAGCGGGAGAGGGAACGCGTTCGCGGGCCTCCGCCGCGGCCCGGGCGTTCTCCTCCTCGGTCACGTAGTCGAAGTCGATCTTGATCTTGTGCTTCCCGGCGAGCGCCGAGAGGAAGGAGCGCAGGCTCGACGTGAGGTGCCCGCTACGCCCGACGACCTGCCCGACGTCCGTGGGGGCGGTGAACAGCTCCACGGCGATCCGGTACGTCCCCGGCCGCACGCGCACCTCCACCTTGTCGGGATGGTCCACGATGTGACGCACGATGCCGACGATCTCCTGGGCCGCAGCAATCAACTCGGGGGTCACGCGCACCTTGCTCATCTCATCCTCCTGAGCCGGGTGAGGAAATTGAATCCCCAACCCCCTGATTACAAATCAGGCGCTCTGCCAATTGAGCTAACCCGGCCGTTCAAAATCCCAGATCGTTGTGCGCTTCCTGCTCTGCCCTCTCACGCGCCTCTGCAAGCCGCTCCGCCGCCAGCCGCGTCAGCCCCAGGGACCGCAGCGCGTTCGTGCGCCGCGCCCTGTCACGGGCCTCGTGCAGCTCCTGAATCTGTTTGGCGTACCGGCGACACGCATCATGCAGCCAGCGCTCGTCGTCAATAGAAACTACACCGGTCTGTTGGAAGCGCGCGCGCAATCGATCCACGTCGGCACGCTCTCGCGGTCGCATCTTCACGCTTCGAAGGTCGCGCAGCATCTCGTCAGCCGTCAACGTCGCACCCCATCCCTTGTCAGCCTCCCGAGTTATAGCTGGGCGCCGGTGCGGTTGTCAAACGTCTTGTCCGTGGAAGGAGCGAACACGTGTTCGCGGGGAGGGAGCTAGGCTTCGATCTTGGCGTCGGCCTTGTCGAGGACGGAACCCGCGAGCTGCTGCAACTCCAGGGCGCGGTCCGGCGTCACGGTCGCGCTCTGCGCGAAGAGGCTGATGGCGTTGCTGGCCCTCCAGAGGTTCTGGCCGGGGGGAAGCATGACCACCTCGGGGGTGTTGAAGGTGTCGATCACCTGGCGCTCCTCCTCCTTGGAGAGCTTCCCGAGCTTGCGCAGGGACTCGAACATCTTCTTGATGTCCACCGTGGTCTCGCTGGCGCGCCGCACGCGGCCCAGTTCCTCCTCGATGCGCGCCGGGTCGAAGAGCGCCTTGATGACGTCGCCCATGGCGCTGATCGTGGCGGCCGTGTCGAGGCGGTAGGTCTCCTCGGAGAACTCGAAGTCGTCCGTGAGGCGCTTGCCGAGGTGGACCTGGCTGTACGAGTCCTCGCGCATCAGCCCGTTGAGGCAGATGAGGCGCAGGACGTGGAAGCGCATGTCGACCTTGCCGTCGCCGTAGTCCGAGTTCTTCAGGGTGGCGCCGACCACGCAGAGGCCCTGCGGATCGGTGGGGACCGGGTCGAAGACCGTCGGCAGCGTCATGGTCACGGCGTACTTCGTGTCGTAGACGCGGCCCGAGGTCGGCACCGCGCCGAACCCCACCGTCTGCCGCACGAAGTTCTCGAAGATGGGGCCGCTATCCAACCTGCGGTACTTGTCCGACAGGATGCCGCGAACCTGGCCGCCGACCGCACGGACCAGCATGCGCTCGCGGTCCGCGTGCCCGTAGATCGTGTTCAGGTTGAGGGCGAGCAGGTCGGCCGCCCACTGCTCCTCCTGCTCCATCAGCTTGCGGTGGGTGGTCGCGCCGACGATGTTCGTCTTCTCCACCCCCTGGCCGAGGGCGTGCGGGTGCAGGCTCAGCGTCTTGGTCTCGCCGTTCTTGCCGATGTCGATCACGATGTTTTTGGGGTCGACCGCGCGGAAGTTGAACCCACCGATCGGCACGATGTAGTCCTGCGGGCGCTCCGCCTCGATGCGGGCCAGCGTGTTGATCGCCTGCTCGCGGCCCTGGTTGATGATCGCCTCGTACTTGGCCCGGATGGCCGCCACTTTGTCCTGGGACGCAACCAACTGTGACATGGGAACCTCCTGGTAGGGAGCCAGCGAACCGCCCGGGAACATCCCGATCCAGCGCCAGCTCACAACCCTATTTTAGGGCCTTCCTAGCGTTTGTCAACCCCTGTCGGTCGTTTTTTTTTCAGGGCCGTAATCCCGAGATCACAGCATGGGCCCGGGGTCCGGGACCGCCGCGATGAGGAGGGCGCGGACGGCCTCGGGCGCATCCAGGGAGATCGGGTACTCGCGCTCGCCGACGGCGAGGTAGAGGACGGGGCGCTCGTTCATGGCGATCACCCCGCGACCGCCGACGATCCCCACCAGCGGATCCACCTCGCGATCGATCCGGTACTCCACGCCCTCTACGATCCATTGAAGGGCGCCCATGTCCTGGAACCACCCCACGATCTCCTCGGGCGTCTCGCCGTACCCGTGGGCCAGGAGCCCCACCAGGTGGCGCATCACCCCGAAGGCACAGGCGTCGAAGGCGCGCACGCCGGTCCAGGTCACGAACGCGTCCCCGAGCGGCACCTCCCCGGCGACCTCCCAGACCGGCCCCCACTGGGCCTTCGCGGCGGGTACGTCGTCGATCACGCTACCGTTCGCGTCCAGGGTTCGGACACGCCCCGCCTCCTGCCGAGTCCGAGACTGCCACTCCAGCCGGATCACTTCCTCCGTCCGGACCGCGCGCACCCACATGCCGTTGGGACTTCGCACGTAGTGCTCCCAAGGAAGCGCGCTCCTTTTCCCTGACATCGTCGTACTCCTTCTGCGTCAGCAGGTGCGACCGCAGCACCTGTCGCCGCTTGCCCTCCAGGTCCACGAACGCCCAGAAATCCCCAGGCTTGCATTGATGCGTCTCGCTCCGCGCGAGCCGATCCAGGTCGTCGCGCATGGCCTGCGTGTAGGCGGGCTTGCGACACGACGTGAATCGGGGCAAGGTGACGAACTGCCCCCGCCCGACATGGAACGTCATCGGCTGTGCCGTCCACAGATCGAGGGGCGCACGGTCGGTGTCAGTTAGGCTTCCCTGATTCCGTGGGGCCATCGATCTTGCCCGTCTGGACGAACCGAGCGCGCATCGCCGCCAGCTCATCCTGCGCCTGTTTGTCCCCCGCCGCCTCGGCCGCCTTGATTTCGTCCGAGATCGCCACGTCGCGCTCCGTCGCGCGGCGCTGCATGCCCTGCTGCATCAGCTCGCCCAGGTTCACGGCCTCCTCGGGCTCCAGGGGTCCGTCGCACAGGGGCTTCTCCCACGCTTCCGCGGCGTCCATCTCTTCCTCGATGGCCACCTCGGTGGAACCTGGCTTCCCGTACGGCAGCCGCGCTCGGTCCTCGGCCTCCGCCTGCTGCTGCGCCATGTGGGCGCCCGCATCGGCGATGCGCTGGCTCAGGTCCTCGCGTCGGGCCACGGCCGCGGGGCTCCATGCGGCGCCCTCCTCCTCCTCCGGGATCTGCCCGAACATCCGGACCACCCCGCCCTCGGGGAAGGTGACGTCGGTGGACTCGTAGCTCTCCCGGGCGTCCGCCTCATCGGCGAAGACCTCGATGATCGGCGCCTCACCGTGCGGCTGCGGCGTCTCGATGACGTAGAACTGGAGGTCGGACCGCCGGATGTGTCCGGGAACGATCTCATCGTCCGGAGACGTCGGCGCCGCAGCCGGGGCGAGGCCCACCGGCATCTTGTAGCCCGGCGGCAGGCACCAGAGCATCGTCTGGGAGAGGTTGATCTCCCGCTGCACCGACGGGTACAGCTCCACGGCGTCCGACTCCGGGTGCACCAGCTCGTTCTTGATGCGCTGGAGGTCCCGCCAGGGCGGCTGCTTCCGATCGTGCCGGGAGATGATCAGGTGGACGATCGGAACCCCCTGCGGACGCCCGTCGGGGCCCTGCATGAAGAACCCGTTGCTCACCGTCCGGGACACGCCGACCACGTAGAGGTTGTTGCGGAACGCCGCGAGGATGCCCCGCTGCTTGTCCTCGTCCGCGATCTCGATGGGCATGAGCGGCTGCCAGGGCCCCTTGCGCATCGCGGCCGCGCGGTTGCGATCGATGGCCGGGTGGTGTTTGTTGTTGTGCTCCTTGCCCATCGCGTCACCCGATCCGCGCCTTCACGCGCATGTTGAACCGCACCGGTCGCCCGTTGTGCAGCACGGCCGTCACGTCGATGGCGCGGTAGTGCTCCTCCAGCCACGTCTCCATCTCAACCTTGGCGGCCGCGTCATCCAGGCCGAACCCCTCCACGGCCAGCGGCTCGGCGCTCCCGGTGATGTCTCGATACAGCACCGCCCACGGCTTCGAGAGCGCATCCAGCACCTCACCCTGCGGCCCCGACGCGTCGATCGCCTCGCGAATCAGCTTCAGCGGGATCTGCAAAATCAACCCTTCCATCTCATGCCTCCTTCTGGCGCTCGGCTTCGAGCGCGTCCATCCTGTCCATCAACGCAGCGTTCAGCCGCGCCATCTCCACAGCATCCATCTGCCAGCGCCGCTCCTCCGCGATGCTCCAGAACCTACCGATCAGCCACCCGATCAGGAGCGTCCCCATCAGGACCAGCGTCCATCCCCACCACGGCATTGGTCTCCTCCAGCATCCGCCGCCACGCCACGATGCGGGTGCGGATCAGCTTGGCCGCCGCGTCCAGCGGCGACAGGGCCAGGCCCACCTCGGCCTCCATCTCCTCCCCCACTCGCATCGCCGGGTACCGGCACACGCCCGCGGGCTCGAACCGTGTGGCGCTCCAGGCCGAGATGAGATCCTCCTCTGCCCAGATCTCGCTGCCCAGCAGCGTGTTGACCTCGCGGAAGAGCAACTCGATCATGGCCCGTGCGTTGTCGGTCTTGGTGACCTCCAGCTGGGCGATCCGTCCAGTCGTCAAGATCTCCTCGCCAGCCTGCTGTGCCGACAGCGTGATGTCGATGTGGACCAGCTTCCACACCGGCGCCTCCTGCTTCAACGCGTCGTGCTCGATCACCCGCAGGAACGCCACCTTCAGGTACACGTCCTGGCCGCCGATGACCAGCTTGCAGTTGAACCCCCGCAGGCCGTCCGTCGAGAACGCTGCCGCATCGATCTCGCGCCGTCGATCCATGGTCCTCCTACAGCGGCAGCAGCCGCTGGATCTTGCCGTTCTCCGAATACCAGCACTCTCCGTTGAGCGGACACCGCTCGCACTCCGGCAGGTGCCACGCCGCGCACAGCGTGGCCCCGAGGTCCAGGACCATGCTGACCGCCACGTACGGCGGGTGCCAGGGCGGCGTGGACGACTTCGCCGCCGCCGCCGTCAGCTCCGCGATCCAGATCGTGGGCGTCCGGTCGGGCGCCACGCGCCGCCCCACGCGGTCCACGTTGGTGTCCACCGGCGCCCCCGGGTGCCCCAACAGCAGGGCAACCATGGCCGCCGTGTAGGGGCCGATGCCCGGCTCGGCATCGAGCTTGTCGAGCAGGCCGCCGGGCAACGGGCTCAGCAGGAAGGGGCCGCCCCCGATCACCCGCGCGATGCCATCCACGGCCCGCTGCTTGAGGACAGGCAGCCCGAGCGGCGCCACGCGCCGCAGCCGCTCCTCCGCCGCCAGCATCTGCCAATCCTGCGCCGTCGTCACGCCCGCGAAGATCGCGGTGTACGCCTCCGCCACGGCGTCCGCCCGCGTCTGCGCCAGCAGCCCCTCCACGAGGGCCCGGCGATCGTGCGGCTCCTGCGGATCGCGCCATGGCAACCGTCGGTCGTTCCAGTGCTCTCCGGCCCAGGCCAGCAGCCGCTGCGCCTGTTCGAACGCGCCCATGAACACCTCCGCAGATCAAAAGTGGGGCCCCAGGGGAGACGGGATGTGGGGGGCATCTGGCGCCTCCCGGGGCCCCGCAAACTCTACCAGACCGTCTTCTCGCGGATGTCGCCGCCCATCCCCTGCACGATCCGCGCGATCTTCATCTCGTAGCTCAGGCTCCGGATCGACCCGGGCCAAAACCCCCACGGCTGCAAGCTGTGGTACAGGTAACGCCGGTAGATCATGCCCGTGGCCACCACCCGCGGTCCGTTGTCGTAGCTCAGGATCTCGTCGAGCGTGGGCACCCTGCACGGCAGGTCCTTCCGCCCGCACCGCTTGTCCCCAACCGGATCCAGGATGCGTGCGTAGGTCTGCCAGACGTCCTGGCCCAGCCCCAGATCGGCGCCGATGTGCGCCCGCGACTTCTTCCACTTCGGGCTCTCCAGCAGGACCTTGACGTCGTTCGCCGACCACCGGTTGAAGATCCGATCCTCCGGAACCAGCCCCAGCTCCCGCGCTGCATTCCGGCTGTTGGGCCCAATCGCACAGGGGTCCCCACGGCTCTCCGACCAGATAGTTCCGCTCACCGCCCACGCGGAAAGCCATCCCAGGTCGAACTCCCGCAGCGCCGCCAACACGTTCCGGACGATGCGGTCTGCGCGCGCCCGCTGCTCCTCCTTGGGCGTCTCCACTCCGCAGTCCCACCACTTCGGGCTCTCAGCTCGGGTTTTCCTCAGGAAACCCTCCGCCATCCGGACCACCAGGTCCTCGCCAGCCGGACTGAACGTGGGAAGATCCCCCTGCCCCGCGACCACCACTATTCCCGTCCGCTCGACGACCGCGGCCATCTCCGCCGCCACCGCCCGATCCCCGTCCGCCTCGATCTTCCACGCCGCGGCATCCGACGGCCCCGCCTTCACCGCGACCGCTCCCAGCAACAGCATCAGGATGGCCCCCGCCATCAAAAGCATCGCTACTCGCATGATTCACCTCCGTCCGCCACTATACCACAACCTGCGAATTCGCCAGAGGGGGCATCAGGGACGCCCGTCCCGCACCGGGGCAGGCACCCGCACACCCTTGGCTCGGAGCGCCCCCTCGCTGTCGTCCTCCGCAGGGACCGCCGCCCCTACCACCTCGATCGTGGAGCTTCCGCAGCGCGGGCACACGCCCCCCTCCCTCTGCTCCTTGGTCTGCACCTCGCCCCCCGGGTCCCCGGCCGTCCACCCGCACTTCTCCTCGTGGAGCTGCGTGTGGTGGCAGGTCCCCCGAAACCGATACCCTGGGCACGAACACGTGAGCGTACCCTGGATCAGGGATACCTCGATCGTATAGGACACATCCTCCATCTTCGAGGATGGCATTTTGAACCTGGCCAGGCGGCGCACCGCTGGGCACGCCTGGATCATCCGCAGCTGCCCCATGGTCTACCTCCGTGGGTTCCCCATGGCGCGGTCGAACACCTCGGCCGCGTACTCCTCGTCCCCCAGGACCGCGTTGACGAAGGCCACGATCATGCGCAACGTCTTCCGGTCCTTGGCCACGTGCGGCGGCAGCTTCTCCGCCACGTAGTGCTCCTCGTGGAAGGCTCCCGGCGTGAGAGGTAGCGTGCACCAGCACCCCATGGCGAACACGGAGACCATGAGGTCCCCTTCGGAGGACCCCAGGATGTCCGCCTCGTTCTTACCGATGGTCCGCGCGAACAGCAGCCAGCGGCGCCCGTCTCCAGGCTGCCACTCGACCGTACCTCCGGCCGACTCGCTGACCTGCATCAACTTGTCCTTAGCGCCCTTGTACTTTCCGATCGTAGGTATCCGCATCCCTGTGCTCCTCCCGCCGCCCGCATCTTGCGGTCGATCCACTGCGAAGCCTACCTCAACTCTTCTCGTTTGTCAACAGCCAGATGGGCTCGTGCAGTGGCAGCAGATATAACTCACGTCGCCTTCGTCCGGGCAGGTGTACTCGTCCAAGACCTCGACGGTGCCGTGGGAGTAGCAGCTCATCGGTTGCATGCACTCGTACCCGCCGGGATCTTCGATGTCCGTTTCCGGGCAGATGTCCTCGTCCGGGCCGGTGTCGGTGTCCGTATCCGCCGGATCGCAGCACAGCGGGATCTCCTCCGGACAGGCGCCCGGGAGGACCGTGAGCCCCGCGCACTGGTAGAGGTGCTCCACGCACGTGTGCGTGCACGCCCCCGGATCGGTGTCGGTGTCGGTGTCCGAGTCGGAGTCGGAATCGGTGTCGGTGTCAGAATCCGTGTCCGTGTCGGTGTCAGAATCCGTGTCGACGTCGGAGTCGGAATCGGTATCCGTGTCCGTGCCTCCGTCCACATCCGTGTCCGTATCTATATCACCGAGATACGGAACATCCGATCCACTGCAACCCACTATCAGCCAAAACACCCCTATCCATCCGTACCGCTTCATGCCTCTGCCTCCCCCTCGGCCCCCGGCATCGCCGGAGACGTTTGAACCTCTCGATGCGCCATGCGCCCGCGCTCCCGAACCACCTCGTTGGGGGGCGGGCTCCCGTCCGGCATGGGCTCCAGCGCCTGCTCCGCCACCACGATATGATCCCACTCGCGGCTCTTCAGGCGCTCCGTTTCCTCCCTGGCGCAGCCCGGGCAGTACCGCTGCCGGATGATCACCTTGTTATTCTCCGCGCTGTACACGTTCGTGTTGATGCTCAGCATCTCGTCGCGGGGCACCCACTCCTTGCATCCCGAGCAGAACCCAAACAACGTGTGCTCACCCATCTTGAACCTCCCCCCCCACCTTACTCCCTTGCTGCCCGTCGCGCAGCTCTTCCGCGTCCTCCCGCTTGCACTCCGCACACTCCCCCTTCTTCGCCCCGAAGGGAAGGTAGTTCCCGCACGTGTCGCACGCCCAGCAGAGCAGGCCGCCGTCGCGCGCCAGCACGAACTCCAGCGCATCGCTGCAAACGGTCTCGTCCGGCTCGATGCAGCGCGTCTGCACGGTCACCTCGACGTACCGCTGGAGCGTCTTCCAGACCAGGCGCTTGAGGTCGATCGCCAGCTGTTCCGGCGACCAGCCTGCTCCGATGCTGCCGTCCCCGTGCCCCCGTACTTCAAACGAACGCGGCTGCCCGGACCGGACGAGGACCTCGGCATGCGTGAGACGGAAGGGCCAGAACTCCTCCAGAGCCTCTTCGATCGCCCACGCCTCGTCGCGCGTGGCGACCTGCACATCCACCCAAACTCGATACTCCTTGCTCATCCAGCCTCCATCCCCGCATCGCACAGGGGATCTACACGTAGTATGCGCACTCATGTGCGTTTGTCAACATCCTGCACACCTCGCCACCGTGGCGCCCACCAGGAAGGCGATCAGGAAGATCGCGGACCAGCGGTACGCCAGCTCGCGGCCGCGCTCCTCCTCGGCCTCGTAGGGCAGCTGGAGCGGCTCACGATCACGCAGCATCCGACTCCTCCTTCTCCGCAGCCTTCACGCACGTCTCGCAGGCCCGTGCGGGCTCCGCGGCGTTGAACCGAGTATGCCGCACCTGCACGTCGGGGAAGATGCGAAGCTGTCCCAGGGGCAGCACGGCGCCGCACACGAGGCAATCCGCCGCCCGCCGTCCAGTCGACCAGCGTCGCACGCGGAGCGCCCACCGCTCGTGCTTCGCCTGACAGCACGCCTTGTACTTGCGTCCGCTCCCGCATTCGCAGGGATCGTTGCGGCCGATCTTACTGGATGCGGTTGCCATTGATGATCGGAAGCAGATCCTCGGGTTCCATCCCGCGGGCCTTCTGCTCCTCCTCCTGCGCGTCGAGCACGTCCTGCCGGTTGCGCTGCGCCTCCAGGATCTGGTGTCCCAGATCGCAGTCCGCCTCCCCGAAATCGAGGAGCAGATCGGTCAGCGCCTTCACCTCGCCGCTCAGCGAGGCGATGACGAGCGCGCTCCCCTCTCGGTCCATGTGTGCCAGCAGATCCGCGCTGCGCTCCCGCAACCGGTCCCGTACGAAGCTCCGATGATCGATCATGCCGTTGTCCTCCCTCCGGACATCGCGTCCAGCATCCTACGGGGATATTAGCGCGCCACAGCGCGTTTGTCAACAGCTATCGCTCGACGCCGTAGACGTCCTCGATGTTGACGACCACGGCGGCCTCCCCGTTGACCTGGACGTCGGACCCCGCGTACTTGCCCACCAGGATGCGCGCGCCGGGCTGCACGAGCAGCCCCAGGCTGGGGTGCCCGGCCACCTCATCCCCCACGGCGATCACGTTGCCCCACGTCGGGCTCACAGAGGCCGAGGCGGGCATGTGGATGCCTCCCGGCGACTTCTTCTCCTCGGGCTTGTCGCGCTGCATCAGGATGAACTTGCCCAGCATCTTCACCGTTTTCTTCGACTCGTCAGCCATCAGCATCCCTCCTTGTAGGCCAGGCACTTGCGGCCCAGCTCGATTACCTTCCGGATCTCCTCATCGGTCAACTGGCTCGCCTGCAACTTGCAGCCCTTGCGCTTGCGCGCGTCCGCCATGAACAGGACCTCGTCGATCGTCAGCGCCCGGGCGCCCACCTCCTCGGCGAGCCCGAACGCCTCCAGCGTCCCGATCGTCCGCGCCATGCGCTACTCCTCGAAGGCCCAGCTCTCCAGGTTGGCGCCCTGCTCCTGATCCACCGTCACAGGGCCCGTCACGGTCCCGCGGTACTTGTCCGCGATCTGCTGGGCCCGCGTGGCGTCCGAGTAGGCCCCCCAGGTCCGCACGTGGAACCCGATGGCCTGCCCCGTGGATAGCTCCTCCCGCGCCTGCGTTGTCACGATCCAGATCTGCATGCGGACCTCCCTGTAGCGGGGACCGGGCTTGAACCGGCGACTTCCGGATTATGCCTCGCCACCAACTTTCGATACTGACTCGCGACACGGCCCTTCTGTCGTGACTTCACTCCATCGAGACGCAGCCACACAGTCCTGATCATCTCCGCGGAATCAACGTAATAGCACTCCCCGTTGTCTGGACAGAAAATGCAAAGAACATCGACTTCGCCTTTGGACATCGGCCTATAGCTGGCCTTCCCACGAGAAATGATAGCCCTCCTGGGCCGCGCCTCAACCCGACCATTCTTCGCCGTTCGGTACTTCACCTGAATCTTGCAGAAGACCCCATCTCGATACGCCACGAGATCAAACGGCGAGGTCGAAGCGACCGGACTCAGGACCATCCATCCCTGCTCGATCAGATCGGCTGTTACCCTCGCCACGGCAATGTCGCCCTTGTCTCCGGTCTTGTGCATCCTCATCCTCTGAGTCCGGCGCTCTACCGCTGAGCTACCCCGCATCGTCGTCGGAACGGCAAGGATCGAACTTGCGACCCCGAGCACCCAAGGCTCGTGTGCTACCGCTGCACTACGTCCCGATCCAAGAGCGAACACAAGTTCGCATACTACCTGTTTCGGAGTGTTTGTCAACTGGCCCGTCGCTTTTTCCCCTTCAACAGGTTCAGGGCGCGCAGGCGTCGGTACTTGGCGGACATCACACGGAGCACGGCCTCTGGGCGCCAGGCGTGCCCGGTCCACTTGGCGTACCCGAAGTGCCCCTTCATCTTGTCGTTGAGGTAGCGCCCGGCGCTGGGGGCCTTCTGGAAGCGCGTCCAAACCATGCGCGGCACCTTGACGTAGCGGTACAGCGCGCCCGGCTTCGGCCGCCGCCCACCGTCTCCCGCGCGGAAGCGCACGAAGAGCATGCGCGCCTGGTCGTCGTAGCCGATCTCGTAGATCGTGCTGCTCTCGACCTTCGTCATCGCGGGCATGCCCTCGGGATCATCTGGGAAGCGCTGTGGCATGGTTCCATCCTACTACGGGGCGAGCCCCGATCTCAATCGCAGAAATCGTAGTGATCGATCGCTGCCTCCCAATCCTCCCACGGGTCCGGATCGCGCTCCCGACGGTAGTGGGATCGCCACGCCTGCGCGTCCGGGAAGTTGCTGCGGTACTCCTGGCCGTCGAGGATCATCCGCCAGTCCTGCCACCGCAGCTCCTCGTTCACCTTGATTTTGTACCCCCGCACGCCGAACGTCTTGGCGCCGAGGGCCCGGGCCACATCGAGCGTAGGAGGGAACGCCTTGAGTTTGTGCGCCTTCAGGATCTGGAACCCGTGCTCCAGGATCTCCACGCACTCCTTCTTGGTCTTCTCCTTGCCCGCGATCATCTGGAGACGCCCTGAGTGGATGAAGTTGTGGCAGTAGTGACAGAGCGGCACGATGCGCTCCACCGTGGCGATCCCCCGCTGGTAGTCGATGCTCCAGTACTCGTGCCCCTCCAGCCACCGCGGCCCTTTCGCTTCAGCCTTGGGCACGCCGCAGGCCAGGCACCGGAATCCCGTCGAGGCGTAGGCCGCGTGCCGCGTCCTGTCCCACCACTCCTGCCCCTTCAGCGAGCGCGGGTTAAGGCCGTGGAGCGGCTTTGGGATGTTGGGGTGCGTGAGGATCGTCGGGTCCGCCACGAACGCCGGGGTAGGCGCGGGGGGCGGCGAAGCGGGCCGCGGCGCCGGGCGAATGGCCCCGGACACCAGCGTGCTCTGCACGAACCTGCCGATCATCTCTCCGGCTCCTCTCCCTGCGTCAGATCCTCCTCGCTGCGCAGGATGGTCAGCGCATCCTGGTACCGCCGCGCGATCGTCTGCTCCTCGGGCGGCAGCTCGTGGAGCCGCCCCAGGTTGTCGAAGATGTCCTGGACCTTGATGGCGAAGGCCATCGTGTTCCCGCTGTCCTTGATCCGCCGGATGAACTGCTTGTAGGTCGGCCGGTCCGGCGCCCCCTGCGACGGCCGCGAGAGCAGCTGGACCGCCTCGACCACGGGCGCCGAGAACCCCTCCCGCAGCAGCTCGTCCGCCGTCCAGGGCGTGTCCTCGATCACGTCGTGGAGCACCGCGGCCGCCATGGTCTCGTCACCGTGCACCGCCACGCCGACCATCACGCGCAGCGGGTGCAGGATCACCGGGTGCCCGGCCTTGTCCACCTGCCCGGCGTGCGCCGCCACCGCGAACTGGATCGCGTGCTCCAGCGACCCGCGCTCCGCCTCGCACTCCAGCATCCTGATCAGCATAATCGTCGACCTCCTCCATCCCGAACCAGCATCGCGCTGGGAATCCACCTCACCCGGACAGTTTACATCGCCCGCTCGTGTTTGTCAACCTGCGAACTCGTGTGCGCTCACGCGGCCTCCCAGCGATCCCAGCAGGAGCGGCAGAGTTGGTTCTGCTCGCCACCTGTCATGCGCTGGATGTGCGCCGCGAGCCGCGAGTGCCCGGGCGGCGTGAGGCTCGCCACAACGCGCGGGCTGAGCACGTGCTCCACCTGCTCTCCGCAGCTCGGGCACTTCCATCCGATCGCGATCCCGCCGTTGGGAAGGCCGCTGGCCTCGTACTCGACGGGGACCCGCGGCTTCGTCCACCCGAACGGCCACTTCTCCGGGATCGCCTTGTCGTTCTTGGGCCGCGCGCGCAAAACGCGCAGTCGATCTCCGCAGATCTGCGCCCGCGGACGATCGGCCGGTCGCTTCGGGACGGGCTTCGGCCGCGTCATCTCGCGGATGCGCAGACGAGCACTTTCCCTCTCGTGCTCCGGAGTTGCCGGGTGCTCAGCGAGCGCCCGGAGCTTCCGGAGCAGATCCTTGCGCTCCATCCCCCGCCTCCATCTGCCGCGCCACCTCGCGGCGGGCGCCGCGCAGGCTGTCCAGCTCGGCCCGCAACGTGTTCAACTCGGCATCGCGCGCTTCCTTCACTTCGACCAGGGATCGCTCCATGTACGCCATCGCCTGGCAGACGCGCTCCAGCACCTCGTCCCGCGCGATCTCCCCGGCCGTCGGCCCGTAGGGATCGGGGAGCTTCGCCAGCTCCCGCTCGCGCTCCGCCACCATGGCGCGCACCTCGTCCAGCGTATACACCTGCGTGTCCGTCATCGGGTCCTCCTCTACTCCTCCGTGAAGAGCGGGATCTTCAGGATCTCTGTCCTCTCGTACTTCAGCGCGTCCGCGGCCCAGAACTCCGTCTGTGCCTGCTCCTCCGGCAGCCCGCTCGGATACCATGTGTGCCGGTACTTGTGCTCGTGACCGCACAGCACGATGTCGGCACGCCCGAGCACGGTCGCGAAGAACTGCTTCGCGTCGTTCAGGCGGCAGAACCAGTCCGTGTAGAACGGGTTGTGGTGCAGCGCCACCACGGATACCGCCCTCGCCGCTCGCATCGCGTCGAGCTTCCGCTTCAACCGCCAGAGGTTCCAGCGCCCGATCTTGCCCTGTGCGAAGTCGACGATGCTTCCCGTCCGCATGCACGAGTCGAGCACGATGATCTCGCCGACCGCGATGCCGTCCACCCGGAACATCCAGGGCGTGTCCGCGCAGAGCGCGTGCCGCAGCTTCGCGAACCGCTTCTGGCACTCGCGGTCGTAGAAGTTCCCGAGCAGCCCAAAGGAATGATTACCGGGAACGACAACGATCCGTCCTTTGAAGGGGGAAAGAAGGCGCAACGCATGTGCGTACTGGTTCTCCTTCCCATCATCGACGATGTCCCCGGTAACAACCAGGACATCACCGTCGCCCATCATCTCTTGAACCTGACGCAGCTTCCCCTCCACCACGCGGTTGTGCTTCATGTCCCCGC
>Ga0265297_10001551_pt1 | contig 53063 bp, 47 predicted proteins | sample Munlanlwell13791_FD_192502 | JGI IMG/M metagenome (GOLD analysis project Ga0265297, IMG submission 192502) | Leachate microbial communities from a municipal landfill in Southern Ontario, Canada - Leachate well 137-91 | ecosystem: Engineered > Solid waste > Landfill > Unclassified | place...
ATAATCACAATGATAAACGCAGTGAGATAAATGAGTTAATTCCATATTCTCATTGTACGAAAGATTCAGGGACAACTCCATCCCACGACCTTACGGTCGGGGATCTAAGTGAGGAAGTTTAGATTGACTTTTTGATTACTCATATCTCGAAAATATCGGAGTTTTTACTTAAAGTCTGGTTCAAAACTAAGTTTTTGTTTTTAGCTATTAAGCTATTACTTGGTTATTAATATCGCTGACCTATTGACCGAAAGAAAGAAAAACCATAGAATATTATTTGTGTTTAATTTTTTTTACGGGCAATCGTAGGGAAAAAATCGTTCAAAGATCATTCGGTCTTTTTTCGTTTTTGCAACTAGTTGACGAAAACGCTGTGAAAGCATGCATCACGGCGTTTTTTGTTTTTAATGAATGAAAAAACCGAAGGTGTAAAGCTATACCACTCCCGGAGTGTAATCTAAAATCTAAAAACCCATCGTAGATATTTCTAAAAAATTTGGAAATTTTCGCGATGGGTTTTTAGTACTCAACTGTTTTTGTAAGCCGGGTTCTGTGCTTTTGCAAGCGGCAGTAATCTGTCTAAGCGTTGGGATCTTTAACGCCTTGTCGAGCAAACATTTGCCCCAAGAGGTCGCTTGGCATTTTATTGCCTTATGACCGCGTGGCGGACGATAAAGACCCACCCAACTTGCACCGGATAGGGTTTTCACAGGCGGCTGTTACCAGCCGGAAGCGTGAGCTCTTACCTCGCGATTTCACCCTTACCCCGCCGTAACGGGGCGGTATATTTTCTGTTGCACTTTTCCCTTGCCTCACGACAGCCCATTTTCACGGGTGTCCTGCTCTCTGGTGCCCGGACTTTCCTCCCCGAATTGCTCCGGGGCTACTGCCTCAAACAGTTGAGTTTTATTATTATAAAATATTTTTCGTCTTTTGTCAAATAAATGGCCGCTCCAGAACAAAAGAGCGTGACTAGCATTGGTCATCAATTGAAAAATTTGAACTTATGAAAAGATTGGCTAGGCTTTCGGCGAACTACTAAAGGTTTTGCTCTCCGATTGCGCCTGGCGAAATAAATCCCGATGAAGATCACTATCACCAAAAAGAGCCAATGCGTCGTCAGTCGCCTTTCGCGCTTCGGCTAAATCAGGTGGATCATTATCGATTGCCTGATTGTATCTGGCCACACATTCGTCATGCTCTAAAATAAGCTGATCATCGGTTAACTCAATAATCTTTTCGCTGTTTTCTAATCCCAGACTCTTGATATAGTCTTCGTAATTATCCGGTCGATGTTGGCGAAGAACCTCGATGTTTTCCGTCTCCCGGCGGGCAAGTGCCAATTCAACAAAAGTTTTAGCTTGGGTCCAATTATTTTTTGCGCTCTGATAAAGACCGCTCTCAACCGTTTCTAATTCTTTTCTGATTTTCGGATCTGCTGGATCAACTCTAAAACCGGCAATCTCTTGAACTTCTTGACTCTTATCATCGAACATCTCTCTCCTTTTTTATATTTTACCAGAATTATTGTTTTCTGATCAACTAAAAATCAGCATTGCGTCGCCGTAAGAGAAAAAACGATACCTTTTTACGATTGCCTCTTTGTAAGCCTTATCGATTAGTTCTTTTCCGGTAAAGGCGGAAACCAGCAGTAAAAGAGTTGATTTTGGTAAATGAAAGTTCGTAATTAGGGCATCGATAATTTTAAATTCGTAAGGCGGGTAAATAAAAATATTGGTCCAGCCGGAGATCAAATTGTCAAATTGTTTGACTGGTTTTATATTTAAATTTGATTTTAATCTTGATTTGTTTTCGGTATCAATTTGAGAAAGCGCCAAAGCCTCCAAAACCCGAGTTGTTGTTGTCCCGACAGCAATAATCCGCCGACCAGATTTTTTTGCTTTAATAATTTTTTCGTAAACATCTTCTTCGATTTGGTAATACTCGGCATGCATTTGATGGTCTTCAATTTCTTTTTCTATCGGCGCAAATGTTCCTAAGCCAACATGAAGAGTAAGCGATAAAATTTCAACGCCGCTTTCTTTTATTTTTGACAACAATCCATCGGTAAAATGCAGACCGGCAGTCGGGGCGGCAACACTGCCGGAATTTTTTGCGTAAACGGTTTGATAGCGGCTTCTGTTTTCTGCTTCTGAAAGTTCATTTTTTATATATGGCGGAAGGGGAGTTTCTCCGATTTTAAAAATTTCTGAAATTAACCGATCGCCCGATCGGTTAAATCTTAAATGACTAATTTTATCCTGATGAAAAACCACTTCGGCCGTCAATTTACTTCCAGAAAATATAATTATTTCTCGTTCTTTTAATTTTTTGCCAATTACTTCAAAAGTATTTTGGTCTATTTTTTTTGTTAGAAGAACTTCGGTTTTTCCACCATTTCTTCTAACACCAAATAATCGTGCCGGGAAAACCTTAGAATCATTTAAAACAAGTATGTCTCCTTTTTTCAAAAAGTCTAAAAGCTCATAAAAAGTATGATTATTTGTCGTTTTTTTAGATCGATTAACGACCATTAACCTCGAATGATCTCTACTTGATGTTGGCTTTTGGGCAATTAGTTCTTTTGGAAGTTGATAGAAAAAATCATCGATTTTCATTTGATTGAGTCTTTTTAACAAACACTAAAATCGGACAACCTCTCCTTCTTTAATTTCGACTTGTTCGTTTAAGATCGTTAAATTTTCGCTTTCGAGAGAATCATTCTTTACCCCAATCGGTGCATCAGATCTTGGCAGTGATTCCGGGATTAGTCCTTGCGACGATAGTCGTTTTTTTAAGTATTGTTCAATAATTTTTCCTTTTTCAGATTCGCCAGTGGATCCATCATCTGCCACTATATTTTTATCTTTAACTAAAATATTTCTTGCAAGTGGCTGTTGCTCAACTAATTTTTCAATAGTCGATTTGTCTTCCCCTAATTCTTTTTTGAGCTCACTTTTAGTTTCTCCTTTTAAACGTAAATAGTCCTTTTCAATCTGTGCTTGATGGAGATCGATAATTTTTTTTGAGATCGTGTACGGATGCGGGATCGAAACGAAAATAAAATTCTCTCGCTCACCAGCCGTTTGAATAAAAATATCACCAAAGTGAAAGATTGTTGAAAAAAACCCTTTAACCCGAGCACTGACGTCTTGCACCTCGCGAAGGTGTAATTCGTTTATTTCCCGGCGAAAAAAACCGGTTTGTTTGATATCAACAATTCGTTCGTTGGTTATAATATAGACATCAAGATAATAATCGATAAATCCATAAAGAAAAATCCCGGTAATAAAGAGTAAGTATGTTGAACCAACCAGAACGATTAAAGCGTCAAGACTTTGATTCTCGAAAACATCGGGATAACGAAAATAAATCACTGCTAAAAAAACCAACGGTAAAATCATCAAGAATAAAATTCCAATAAAGGAAATATAGGAGAAAAAAGAGCGACGGAGAACCAAATAAATCTGCTCTGTTGGATTCTGACTTGGAAAATATTTTCCTTCGATTGCCATTAGAAATTACCCCCTGAATTCAAAAGTTCGGAAAAATTAGCCGGCCAAGAATACGAAAATAAAATCAAAATTGAAAAAGCGATAATCACACTCGAGATTATTAGATAAATGATAATCGCCGGTTTTGTTAGATCTCCAACATAACCAAAACGCCAAAGGTGGTAAATACCAGCGGCACTGTAGATGACAAAACCGACCAAAAAAACAATGTAAGCAATTAGTAAATAAATCATATCGTTTTTATGTAGCGCTATCACTATAACACAAATTCAAAAAAAATCAAGGATTATTCAAGAATTTTTTCTTCGGAAGAATAGACGCATCCACAATAACTCGGAAGATGAAATTTTTGAGTTTTTGCTAAATTTCTCCCTTGCCAATAGCCTTTTCGAAAATCACGATAAAAGAAATTTATTTTTTTCTCTAATCCCAGATTCATCGACAATTCAATAATTTGCTGATGGTTTTTAAATGGCGATACTAGAAGAGTTGTTGAAAAATATTTGATTCGGCGAGACTTTGCTTCTGCAATAGTTAGTTTTAGGCGATTATCATAACAAATAAGACATCTTTTTCGCTTAAAACGATCGGGATCAGAAATATATTTGAGTGATTTTTTATTTTGGTAGGGTAAGATATCAGCAAAGAATTCTTGAACATCATAGGCCGGGGTGATCAATTCAATCCCCAATTTAGTTGAGAGCGTAACTACGTCTTTAAGCCTCTTTTCATATTCGCTTCGGCCATGAATATTCGGATTATAAAAAAATCCAACAACTTCAAAACCTTCATCATTTAAAACTTTAAAAGCATAAAAAAGACATGAGGCGCAACAAACATGAAGGAGAATTTTTCGTTTCTTTTTCATTTTAAATCAATTTCTGGCGACCATCTTTTGGACAATTGATTTTCAAGTGACTGTAGGCTAAAACAGTTGCTATACGCCCACGGCGGCTTCGGTCAATAAAACCGATCTGGAGAAGATAAGGCTCGATTACATCTTCAATTGTTTCCCGATCTTCAGCGATTGCCGCGGCAATTGTTTCAACGCCAACTGGACCACCGGAAAATTTATTGATAATTGCCGAGAGATAACTTCGATCATTATGGTCAAGACCGATTTCATCGATCTCAAGTTCACCTAGCGCTTCTTTGGCGATCTTTTTATTAATTTTACCATCGCTTTTAACTTCAGCAAAATCACGAACTCTTTTTAGTAAACGATTGGCAATCCTTGGTGTACGCCGCGCTCGATTCGCAATTTCCGTCAAACCTTCGGAGTCAATTTCAATTTTTAATATCTTAGCCGCTCGACGAATAATCTCGATCAGTTCGTCGGGAGCATAAAATTCAAGTCTTAAAGTAACTCCGAAGCGATCGCGAAGAGGCGAAGAAAGCGAACCGATTTTTGTCGTCGCCCCAACTAAAGTGAACTTTGGTAAATCAATTCTCATCGTCCGGGCAGAAGGTCCTTTTCCGAGAACAAGATCAATAGCAAAATCCTCCATTGCCGGGTATAAAACTTCCTCGATATTCCGATTCAAACGATGGATCTCGTCGATAAACAGAACGTCACCATCGGATAGATTAGTTAAAATACTTGCCAGATCACCGGCACGTTCAATCGCCGGTCCGGAAGTGATGCGGATATTTGAACCCATCTCGTGAGCGACAATATGGGCAAGGGTCGTTTTTCCAAGACCGGGCGGACCATAGAGCATCAAATGTTCGATCGGTTCCTGCCGTTTTTTTGCCGCCTTAAGACAAACCAAGAGATTGCGCCGAATCGATTCCTGTCCAATATACTCGGAGAGGATTTTGGGACGTAGAGTAACTAAAAAATCCTCTTCAACTGTAGGATCTGTTAAATTATTAGCTTCTTCCTTCATACCAAAAGAACCGTTAAGGGTAACTGTATTTACCTTATCAAATATTTTTGCTAGATAATAGAATATTGTTTAAATTTGGGATAAAAAATTATAAACTATTAAGTTACAAATTCTCAAAACTTCTAATTTAGATCTAAAATCTTTTTCCTACTTCGAAAGGTTTTTTAAAATCCAACGGATTTTATCTTCGATTTCAGAAACCTCCGGAGGAATTTTTGGAATAATCTTTATAACATCAGATCGGCTATACCCCAAAGAGGCCAGGGCCTCAAAAAGCTCCTCACTAGAACCATTTCCGGTCATTTCTTTAATTGAACTGATTTTTGATTTTAGTTCTAAAATTATTTTCGCCGCTACCTTTTTCCCGATCCCCGGGATCGATGAAAAAAATAGTAAATCTTCACTTTCGATCGCTTGATAGATTTTTTTTGAATCGGCAACTGACATAATCGCCATCCCAACTTTTGGCCCGACGCCGTTAACTGAAATTAATTTTTGAAAAATCTCCAGTTCCTGAAATTCCAGAAAACCATAAAGATCACTCGAGCCTTCTCGAAGATGCTGATATATATAGAGTTTAATATTTTTATCGCCTTCAATCGAAGTGGATGAAAGACTTAGATTGACTGGTACAAATACTTTATACCCGACACCATTAACATCGAGTATTAAAAAACCGCAGCGCTCCAAAATCACTCGACCATAAAGATAAGCAATCATACTCTCCTTTATCGGTATTTAAATCAACCAGACTCATAAATATCGCTACTTTCTTTCAATAATCCTTCGCCTATCTCATCATTATTCTTTCAGATAGATTTATTCGCTAGCTTCATCGTATTGATAGAAGAATAGCTACTTCATAAGTTTTATAATTTTGTTTTTCTCCCTTTCTAAGATTTCTTTTCCCTTTGCTTCCATATTTAACTTTATTACCGGTTCGGTGTTAGAGGGACGAAGATTAAAACGAAATTGATCAGAAATAATACTCAAACCATCGAGATTGTGAAAATTATATCCTTTATACTCCTTGGAAACATTTTTTAGTACTTCATCAATATCTTTTACCTCTTTTTTAACTTCCTCCATCATATAGTGGTTTTTTTTATACGGCGCTACTAATTCAGATAAAGTACATTTTTTATCCGAGAGTAAGCTCCAAACCATAAGCATGGGAATTATGCCATTATCCATGTTGCGTGTTTCCTCAAAGAAATAATGAGCGGTAGTTTCTGCCGCGAACGGAGAATTTATTTCGATCATCTTCTCTTTCAAAAATCGATACCCCGATCTGGTTTCCACCAGTTCGCCACCGTATTTTAATATTGCCTTCTCAATTGGCCAAATAATCCTAGTGTCGCATACTATTTTTGATCTCGGCTTGGATTTTAGAATATGTTCCGCTAATACGGCCGTAATGTAGGGAGCCTCGATAAAGTTACCCAATTCATCAATAAAGAAAACCCGATCGCCATCACCATCCCACATTACCCCAAAGTCCGGTTTTTGGCTCTTCATTAATTCCAATGCTTCTCTCTGCATTTCATAATTGTAGGGATTAGGTTCTTTCAGACCACCAAAGTTTTTGTCTGCTTTATTGTGCAGATCGATTCTTTCTGCCGGAAGTCCCTTAAGAATTTTGTCGATAATTAGATTCACCGAACCGTACATTGGATCAAACAAAATCTTTTTATGTTCCAGCCTGCTTAAATCTACTGTGGACTTTATCAGTTTTACGTAATCGTCAACAATATCAATCTTTTCGATCAATCCTTGTTCGCCAGAATAGCTCGGTACACCCTCAAGAGAAAATTTTTTAATCTCCGCGTCATCGCCCGGGACGGTTACCGCCCCCTTTTTAAACATCTTTAATCCACCGTAACCGATCGGATTATGTGAAGCCGAAAGAATGATTCCACCATCGTAATCATAGTTAAAAACCGCAAATCCCATCATCGGATTGGTCATCGCTCCGGCATCATAGACTTTAATCCCGCGCAATGCTAACGCCTCTTTGACAACACTTTCCATCTTTTCACTTGCATCGCGAAGGTCTCGACCAACAACAACGGTTTTTGGTTTAATTTTTTCGGCAAAGGCTAAAGCGATTCTTTTTGCTGCTTCTTCATTTAATTGATCGGGATAAGTCCCGCGAACATCATAAGCCCGAAAAATTTTTTCATCGATCATAGAAACTCCAAAACGATTATTATTTAAACCTTGAGATTTCACTTAGTCTGTAAAATTGAATCATAAGATTCGCTAGCCGCTTTTAGATATTTAATCCAGATGTGGCCCTGACGATTTTTTTCACCCGGTAGCCGTAAAAACCATTCAAAATTTGAGACAACAATCCTGATTATCGACGCTCTAAAAAATTCTTTATCTCTGTCGGATTTTATGAAGGAATTAATCAGATATCTTTGCCAGTCTGGATGACGCCAAAGAAATAGCCAGAGAAAAGTAAAGTCAATTGTGTAATTATCTAAAGCGAAAAGTTCGAAATCTAATAAATGTATCTTGAGATTATCGCCAACTAAAATATTCGACGGCGTCAGATCGTTGATACTTGCCGTTAGATAACACTGATCGAAATAATCAAAGGTGAGTTTATCATAATTTTTAATTATTTGCCTGATATCCAAATCAAGTTTATTCCCATTATTTTCACATTTTTCTAGATCGATTTCTTTATAAAATCTGGAGTCAAAATAATTCTGATCTTTTAATCTGTCATCATTGATTTTGCTCAATGATTTTAAATTTAAAATCACCTGTCCGATTATTTCCTCAAAATTCTTGCTAAATTTTTCTTTGACCAGATCATGGTTAAGAAGAACATTCAAGTCTGAAAGCTGACCTACAGGATTGGCTAAACTTTCTCCTGGATAATATTTTCTAATTAACCAGATAAAATCACCATTCGACTCGAGAGCTAGAACATCGACTTTTTCGATTTTTTGTTGGTTGTCCTGATTATAATCATTAATTATTTCATCAACAATTTTCTCTTTTTTAAGCCTTTTTTCTCGAGCTTGATTAAAATTATAGATTTTTATTAATGCCGGGCCCCCTCGATATCTACCCCTAATTAACAAACGACCGGATTCGGGTTCTTCAATTACTGATTTTTCAATTTTAAAACCAATATCGTCTAAAATATCTTTGTAATGTCTAAGAATATTCTGCATCCTATGTTAACCGATTACTTTTTTATAAACCTTTTCATAGCCATCAACCATCTTTTCTATTGAAAAATTATCCTTAGTAAATTGATAGCACTTTTGCCGATCAATTTCCCCTATTCGATTGAGGACTTTTATTGACCCTTCAATCGTATTGTCAGTTAGAAAACCGTTGATTCCATCTTTAACCAATTCCGGAAAAGCTCCGCGAGGATTAACGATCACCGGAGTTCCGCAAGCATTGGCTTCTGGAACAACCAACCCAAAAGGTTCGTCCCAATTGATTAAAGAAACCAAAGCTTTTGCTTTCTTGAGATATTTTACTTTTTCCTTAAAACCAATCTCGCCAATGTATATAATTTGCTTGCCGTCAATCTGTGGTTGGACAAATTTTTTGTAATATCTCTCGTCCTCAATCTTGGCCGCCATTATCAGTTTATGATCAGTCCTCTTGGCCAATTCGATTGCCTCTTTTGCCCCTTTAATCTGATCAAATCGACCCAAAAAGAAGAGGTAACCCTCGGGATCATCATCGAACTGATAATCATCGACCGGGACACCATTGTAAACCGTAGAAATATAGTTTAAATCGGGGAAGGCCTCTCTTTGCTGATCCGAGATAGAGACCAAGTGGAAAGAATCTTCGACCAGTTTATATAATTCTCGGCGACTCGCGGTATTCGGAACATGCAAAGTTGAGATTACCGGAACTTTCGTAAATCGACTTAGGATGGTCCCGAGCGGTCCCAAATGGTCATGGATAACATCATATTCTTTACAGTTATCGGCAACAGAATAAATCATTTCTAGATGTTTTATAGTACCGTCAGTAGCAGACATCGTTTTATTGTCCCAAATTCCTTTTTTAACGATGGGAATTAAATTCGCTGAAGTTTTTGAATCACCAGTTGCGTAAAGATCAACTTGATGACCCCTTTTTACTAATTCCTCGGTTAAGTAATACACAACGAACTCCGTCCCGCCATATTTTTCCGGAGGAATTTTAATCGCAAGCGGAGCAACCATCGCAATTCTCATTTTAGCCTCCCGAGTATTTCATTTAACATATTCTTTTCGCCGACACTCCGATGAGTTTTTTGGGCTTCGACCATTTCTTCCCTCTGTCTTGAATAAAGCAATCCCTCAACAGACTCGTCAATTTCATTAGCCGAATCGCTATAATAATGCATTTTGCAGAGTCCGGCGCGTTCAAAAGGTTTAATTTCCCATGCATGAGCGTGAACTTTTTCTCTCGGTCTGATTGGGGAAACATTTGAAATAACTGGCACGTTAGCCGAGATTGCCTGTTCAAGCGTCCCTAAACCTTGATGTTGGAAAACTAGATCGGAAGAGGCAAGATATTCATAGAAAGTCTGGCTATCTACACGGCCTCCGACCGGTATTATCCAAGATTTTTTCGGTTCTTCGCCGCTTAAGTATAAAACCTTAATTTCCGGGTATTTTTTATGTAAAGCGTCGATCATTTTTATATATCGATTTATGAAATCTTCATGAAAAGTAACTCCACTGCCGATGTAGGTAAAAATCAATTTTTGTTTTTTTGTTAGTCCCAACTTACGTCTGACTTTTTCTCGATGGTCTTTAGTCAATGGCGAATAAGACGGGATTAATCCGACAGTTGAAATGATTTTTTTTACTTTCTCGGGGATAACGTAAGCTCCACCTTTTTCAACCAAGCCATATTTGTAAACATCTTTAGGAAAATTTAGATAGATCCAATCTAGCCAAGAAATAAAGGGGAAGCGACCAACTTGATTGAAAAGCCAGTTTGAATCGAGAGAGACACAAAGCGGTCGACCTTTGGGCTCATCGCTTTGAAATGATTTATCAACTCCGTACATTTTTGAATTACAAAATACGGCAACATCGTATTTTTTTGAACAGACTTCTTTCTTGACTTCATTGCCATTGCTTAAGAGAATTTTCGGACATTTTAGTTTCTCTAGAAAATGGAGATTCTCTTCAAGCAAAACACCGAAGGTTACCTTATGACCGGCGCCCAAAACATATTTTCCAAATGCCGCCCCCTGCGAAGTCTCTCCCGGACCCATTGTGATGATTAAAAACTTTTTCATATTCAGTTTTTAACAATAATTATTTGTTAAATGATCCGTCGATATAATAATTCGTATTGACTAATCATTTTTTCCAAGGTGAAATTATCTTCAACATTTTTCCGGCAAAGCGAACGATCGAGACTATCAATCTGCTTAATCTTTTCAATCATTTCTTGCCAATTTTCTGTCAAATAACCGGTTCGGCCATTTTGAATCAATTCAGCCATCGCTCCGCGATTGTTAGCGATAACCGGAGTCCCGCAAGCCATCGCCTCAACAACAACTAAACCGAAAGGCTCATCCCAATTGATCGGGTTGATCAGTGCTTTCGCTCCACCAAGGAGATCAGATTTTTGTTGGTCATCAACCTCACCAATAAATTTGACAAGATCGCCATCGATTAAAGATTTTATCTCCTTTTGATAATACTCCTCATCAACTTTATTGACTTTTCCGGCGATAATCAATTTTTCTCCAGCCTCTTTGGCGACTAGGATTGCTTCCTTGGTTCCCTTAAGTTGAGAAATTCTCCCGAGCCAAACTAGATAATTATCAGTTGCTTTCTTTTGAAATTTATATGGTGCAATATCAATTCCGTTATAAATTACTTGACATTTTTTTAAGCCAGAACGATTCTTGTGATCATTGGAAAGAGTGATATAAATGATCTCTGGGCAAGCGAGAAAAAGCTCGCGCATTTCCGGCACGACTTCCAGATGAATTGTGTGAACCATTTTAGTTTTTATTAATCCAGCTAATATCAACGGTTCATAAAAAGTATGATCGTGGATAATATCGAAGTTATTGGCTTGCTCGAGTAGTTTTTTTAGCATCAGATAGTTGTAAGCCTGCGGTCGAACCAATTTTTGATCGCGGAAAAGAGCAATCGGCGAAACAGAAACCAGAGGAAACTCCTTTGTCGAATCCCCGGAGGCGAAAAGGGTCACCTGATGACCTTTTTCCGCCAAGCCTTTCGCCAAATTATAAACCATCCGTTCAATTCCGCCGTAAAGTTTCGGTGGTACCGACTCCCAAAGCGGAGCAAAAAGAGCGATCCTTAACTTCTTCATCAGAAATTTTCTTTATTAATCATCTTGGTTAGAATATACTGGAATCATAAATTTGAAGCAAGTATCCATTAAAAAAATGACCAGTCAAACAATCGAAAAAATTTTGAAAGCCCTAGCGGCGATTGATCCCAAAAAGGTGATCGCTGATAATTTGGCGTTGAAAAATTTTGCAAAAAATGAATTTTATCTTGTGGCCGTTGGAAAAGGTTCGTTGCACTTTGCCTCTGCTCTTGCAGATAATTTTCCAAATCTGATATCGGGGATGGTACTTGATATTGGTAAACCAAATAATATTGATAATAAATTAACCGTTCTGATCGGCGATCATCCACTGCCGACCGAAAGAAATGTCGAGAACTCGAAAAAAATTGTCAACTTTATCGAACAGATTCCCAATGATAATAAAATTTTGACTATTGTTTGTGGCGGTTCATCGGCGCTTCTAACCGATCCGATTAATTCACTTGATAAAACCGTTGAATTATACAAACGATTACTGTCTGCCAAATTATCGATCAACGAAATAAATATCGTCCGCAAACATACCGACCGCTTAAAAGGAGGTCGATTAGCGGAAATTTATTTCCCTCGAAAATCACTGAATTTATATGTCTCCGATGTCCCCGGTAATGATTTGTCGACGATCGGCTCCGGTCCGACAGTTTTTGATCGATCGACGGAAATCCAGGCAAAAAAGATAATTAATCAACTTGGTTTTAGCAATAAAATAGATACGTTTAAAACCCCGAAAAACACTGATTTGTTTAAAAACGCCGACAATCAGCTTCTGCTCTCGGCAAAGGATTTACTTAATAACTTAAAAAATATTTTTTCAGAACCGCTTTACATCGGTGAAAATTTTCTCGCAAAAGATCAAAATCAGATTATCACCGATTTAAAAAATCTGATCAGTAACGACTATCAAACATATATTTTCAATGGCGAATCAAAATTAAAAGTTAGCGATAACCCCGGAGTTGGCGGTCGCAACACTCATCTTGGGTTAAAAATTTTAAAGGAATTTAATAAAAATATTGAAGTTATCGCTTTTGCCAGCGATGGTCATGATAATTCCACCGCCAGTGGTGCTATTTATGATTTGCCTAATCTTAAAAAACAGACAACTCAAGAAGAGATTAATCGGTATATAGAAAATTTTGATTCGTATAATTTTTTTAAAAAATATAATTCTCTAATCATCACCGGGCATTTACCGGTGAACTTAAGTGATTTTTTAGTTATAAATAATAGAAACTGGGCAGAGAACAATAAACGTTATTTATAGATTTTGGAAAAGTTGGTCTTCGACAACTTTGGAAAAGCCTTCTGGTCCAACCTCTTTTATCGTCTCAATATTCATTGGAAAAGCATTATCGGCAACTGGAGATCCATCCCTTCCAACCAAAAATCCCCGATTGCAAATTTTTAACATCGGTAGATCATTTTCGGCATCGCCAATTCCCAAGGACCTGATTGGAGAGAACTTTATCCGAATAATATCTAGCAATAACTCTGCTGCTCGACCTTTATCTTGATTGATTGAAATATGAGAAAAACGGCGACCGCGATGGAAAGAATAGCCGTTATCTTCAATGATATTTTGAGTTTTTAAATAATCGTCTTCGGTCCCTTCGACGATGTAAAAAGGTTCGTCAAATTCTCTCTTTTGGGCCAAAGTGGCTTGTTTTTCCGACAACCCCGAGATTTCTGCAAGTTTCTTTACCGAGATATCATTGAAACCGACAATTTTCTTACCAATCTCGGGTTCGACTCGTTTTTTCAAAACTCTCACGAGATCGTCGTAGCAAGCCTGACCGAAGCTCAAGACAACAAACAACTCCCTTTCTTCTGTTTGAATGTCGTCATTGAGTTGTCTAAAATCAATACCCTCCACTAGCTTTTTGGGTAAATAAATTCCGCATCCGTTCTCAACAATAAAAGGAATCGATACTGTGATCTTTTTCTCTTTTAATTTTTTGATCAAATCAGAAACTTCGGCTGCTGTTTTGCTGGTAACAAAAACGACTAGCCATTCAGCATCAATCGCTTTTTTGAGAGCCGGCAAAGACCTTGAGTATGAATAAGTATGATGATCAAGAAAAGTTCCGTCAAGATCAGATAAAAGAACCGTTTTTCTTCCGTTAGATATTTGATTTATTAAATCCATGGCTTTTAGTGAATAATTGGCGCTTGCCACCTTGATTTCCGATTGGCAAATTTTTTCTGATATTCGGGAATTTCAATAATCGGTGGCAATTGAGACTCTGAAATATCAACACTTTTAAAGTGATACTTTTCATCCTCGGTTATCGGTTCTTCTAAAAGCTTTACCTTCCCATGAATGTGAAGCCGATTGAAAACCGCCTGCATAATTCCAAATGAAAGCTTGCTCAAGGATTTCAGTGATTGATTGCGATGAATTCGGACTTTAAGATCTGATTGTCCAATGATCGGCAAACCATATTTAGTATAAATGTCGATTAACATACAAGTTTCTAACGCGTAATTAATACAAAAAGGAATACTTTCAAAAATTTCTCGTCGGCCAGCAAATTCTCCGGAAAGCGGTTGGATGATCTTAGCCAAATCGGGATAAAAAGTATTTAGGAGCGGCCGAACCGTCAGCTCGGTCACTCGACCGCCACCGCTACTTTGCATCGTGTCGCCAATCTGAATCGGTCGGCGATAAAAACCTTTAATAAATCCGAGATCATCTCGCATTAAAAGCGGTCCGATTAATGAATAAATAAAACGGGGATCAAAATTACGAATATCGGTGTCAACGAAACAAATAATATCTGTGTCCAATAAATAAAGGGCCTTCCAAAGATTATCACCCTTTCCCCACTGATTATTATTTTTTGCAATCCCAACTAAAGTTTCCGAAGCTTGAAAGACCGGAATTCCGTATGACTTGGCAATCTCAACCGTACGATCGGTTGAATTACTGTCAACTAAAATTAGCTGGTCGATTATCTGGTGGGAGTCAACAAAATTTTCTTTAATAATTTTAATTATTTCACCGACAGTCTCCTCTTCGTTTTTCGCCGGTAAAGCGACCCCGATTGTCAGTTTTCTCTGCTCTTTAATTTTCTTTAGCTTATTTAAATTTGAATAATTACTGTAATGGAAAGTGTTTTTCTTAAACCACTCGAGGTTTTTGTCGCTGATTCCAAGCCATCTCTTCATCAAGTAAGGAAGTTGGTGACGGAATTCCGAAGAAATTTTTCGGACATGTTCTTCAGCTTGGTTAGTCGATAAATTACGAACCTCGATAATGTAACCAGCGACTCGACCGTAATAAAGGGTAACTAGGGCGGCCAGGAGTTCATTTTTATCAATCGGGCTTTGATTATAAATGACCGCGAAGTCATAAACTAATCGAACCCAAAGATCTATCGGGAAACGATAATTTTTTTGATCAAGATGAGAAATTTCTTCGATTCTTTCAAATTGATCTTTTGACAACAAATCGGTAAATAGTTGTCGATTGCGACGAAAACCGCGATGAAACTCAAATATTAAGTTTTTAAGATTTATTTTTACTTCCGGAATTTTTTCTTTTGGTTTTGATTCAAAACAATCAACCACTGGGGCTCTTTTACCTTTTTTCCAAACTCCTTGATATTCTTTCATCATTTGAAAAATAACACTCGAAACTTGAGAAAACATCGGTCCAAGACCACGTGGGTCTTTGGGATCGTGAATTTTTGTGCCGAGATTCACTTGCCCAATCTTAAAACCCTCACACAGAGCAACGTTTGTCATAAAAATATCGATCCCAAAACGGGCGACATCACTTTCCCAAACCGGTTTTTCCAAATAACGAGCAACAATTTTTTGAGAAAAACCAAAATCTCCACCGATTGGCTGGCGAATTTCACCGCCATAAAGCGCCGAGGTAATCGGAAATGCAAAGTTTTTTGTAATTGTCCCGTCGAATTTATCTCGAAGATAATTCGGGGTAATATAATCAAAGCCTCTTTTTAAAATCGGCTGAATGTATTTTTTAACCCATTCTGGTGTGATGCTTCTAAGATCGGCATCGACCATCATCCCGGCTTTTGCCGAATACTGAACCAAACTTTCAAAAATTGTTTTAACTGCCCCACCCTTTCCGGAAATAACTACATGCGAAAGAGAGATCTTGTCGATTGTTTGGGGAATATCGAGAGACAAGAACAACTCTTGGGTACCATCGGTCGAGCCACCATCCGAATTTATAATCGCGCATTTATAATTTGGGTAATGTTTTTCGAGTCCCAATGCAACTTGCTCAACTACATAAGCAATTGTCTTTGCATTATTAAAACTTGGAATCCCAACAATTATATCGTATGATTTTCCCATTTTACTCTCCTGTAAATCCGGCCGATAAAACATATAAATTTCAAAATTCCGTTTAGGCCTTCTTCAGATAACCAGCGGCGTCCTCTGGATTCATAATATCGATTATCACACCACTGCCAAGCTCATAACCACCATAGTTTGAAATCCGGGGAACAATTTCTACGTGCCAGTGATAATAAGCCGAATTTTCAAGAGCAACCGGCAGAGTGTGAATAAAAAAGTTTAAAGGAATCCTTGGAATCGCTTTGTCCATTTTTTTAACAATAAAGCTAAGGGCATCGGCCAGTGATTCCAGTTCTTTCTTCTGACAATTTTCAAACTGACTTTGATGTTTTTTCGGCATTATCCAACACTCCATTGGGAAACGAGCCGCATAAAAAGTCGAAACAATATGATCTTCATTTTCATAGATTAAACGGGTTTTTACTTTTCTTTCATGCTTTATGATGTCGCAAAAAACACAAACTCCGTTGATCCCAAAGTAGCGCTCCGCTCCTTCGAGTTCTCGACCAACGGTATTGGCAACAACACCAGAGGCAAAAATCTGGGCATGAGGATGCTCAATCGAAGCTCCAGCCTCCGGACCATGATTGTATATCGGCATGATTGACGCAATTCCTTCTTGCTCTTTCATTTTGATATAACGGGCTTGAATGACTTCAAACATCTCCGCCATCAATGGCTTTGGCATGGTTATCAATGACAATTCATGCTTTTTTAGAATAATAACTTCATGGTCGCCAATCGCCGGTCGAGCCCGGTAAAAACCTTCCTCCGGATAAAAACTTCGGCTTGGTTTTTTACTGTTTTCAATGAAAGCCGGAAATTTGTTTTGAATAACGTAAATATTTTTTGAGACCTGTTGACGAATTTTTTCATTTTTCCGATAAGCTTCCGATTCTTGGCAAAAAGGACAATTTTCCTTTTTAGTCACTTTTACGCTTGGTGGAATTATAAAATCCTGCGGTCGCTTGGCCCGCTCCGGAGCGATCACAACCCAGTCACCGGTAATAATATTTTGTCTTAATTGTGGCATTAATCCTCCGTCATATAAGCTTATCTAAGTAATTGATTAGTCTGACCGTGGCAGATAGCAACCGCTAAGGCATCGGCGGCGTCATCCGGTTTGGGAATTTTTTCTAATTTTAATATCGACCTGACCATCTGCTGAACTTGATTTTTATCGGCTCGACCGTAACCAACAAGCGCTTGTTTCACCTGAAGGGGAGTATATTCGAAAAAAGCGAGGCTTTTCTTTCTTGCACAAAGGGTAATCACCCCACGCGCTTCGGAAACTTTGATCACCGTTTTTAAATTTTTAAAGAAAAACAGCTCCTCGACAGCAATTGCTTCCGGTCGGTTCTTGTCGATTATATCAGAGAGTATTTCAAAAATTAACCCAAGTCGTTCCGACTGGCAAACACCGGCTCGGGTTTCGATCACACCATAATCAATCAGTCGGAAGTGGCAATTTTGCATCTCAATCACTCCCCAACCGCAGATTGCCGTCCCTGGATCAATGCCAAGTATTTTCATAGTTTGATTCAAATTTTTGATGATTGATTATTGTAGGACTTACGCGTTTGATAAAAATGTTTATTTCTGTCGTTTCTATCTTTTCCTGTCATTCCCGCCTTCGCGGGAATGACAGGATTGTGCAAAAATGACGATAAACGCGTAAATCCTATATTGAATATTGTTTGCTCGTCCTCCATAGCCTTGGTGTAGAAGAGTGATTTGCCCGCCCCCTCGTAGCTCGAAAAGCGGAGTGGGGTGTCTTGTCCCTTGTTTCTTATAATAATCAAAATCTACTCTTCTTCATGCGGTCGATTTAAAAGTTCAATTTTCGACCCGCCACCAGCATCGCCATCGGTAATTTTATAAATATCTTTATCAATCTTGTTCAGTTCTTTTGAAGCGCTATTGTACATATTGACCGTTGTTGAAAGACTGTTGCCGAGTTTGCCGAAATAAGTTCCATAATCTTGCAGATGACGGTCAAGGTCGCGAATTTTGGCAACAATCTCCAAAATCCCCTCTTCGACTTTCAGCGATTTCAGTCCTTGAATCACCGTTTGCAAATAAGCGAAAAATGATGACGGGGAAACAATAATCACCCGTTTTTTATGGGCATACTCCAAAAGATCGTGAGTGTTAATACCGGCAGTACCGGTTTTGTAAACCAAAATATTCGAGTAAATCCCCTCGGCCGGGATAAACATGAAGGCGAACTCAACCGTTTTTTCCTCCGGTCGGATATATTTGGCAGTTTCGTCAATCCGTTTTTTAATATCATTTTTAAATTCCCGTTCGATGACTTCGCGACGAACCTTATCGTTCTCACCGGACATCTGATTAAATTTCTCCAAAGAGAATTTGGCGTCAATCGGGACAATTTTCTCGCCGACAAAAAGAGCGGCATCAACTTTATCGCCATTTTTAAACGGGTATTGAAGTTGATATTGGTTCGGTTGAAAAACATTTCCGAGCAATGTTTCGAGGTAATATTCTCCCAAGATTCCTCGATGTTTTGGATTTTTCAAAATATTTTCCAGACTCTGAAGCTGTTCGGCAAAACCAACAACCTGTTTATTGGTTTCATCGAGCTTCGTCAATCGTTCGGTAACATTGCGAACGATATCGGAGGTTGTCTTAAACTGTTCTTGAAACTGTTTGTTGATACTTTGGGTCGAATCAACCAAGCTACGGTTTAATTGTTCTGAAAGTTGATTTATCTGTTGTTGTAAAACCAAAAGCGTTTCCGGATCCTGATTTTTCTTCGGCCGTTTGGCAAGAAGATAAGTTGACACCAGCGTCAGGGCGATTACTAACACCCCGAGAATAATTGCCAGATAGGTCATTTTTCTCCCAAATTAAAGGTTGATATAAATCTGACCGCAATCGGAAAGATCGTCAAGCGCTTCGAGCAAATTGTCAATTTTTTTCTGTTCTTCTTCGCTAACTTCAATTGCGTTTTTCGGCTTGTATATGATTTCCGCCGCTTCAACCGTTATTCCCGTCTGTTCAAAAAACTCTTTCAAATGCTTGAGATCGGCGATTTTGCCATAGACAATATACGATTCATCTTCTTCGAAATAGTCATCAGCACCAGAGTCGATAATCATCATTTCAATCTGGTCTTTCGGCAATTGGTTGGAATTTTTGCTGATAACGATTTCTGTCACTTGATCAAAAAGATAAGTAACACTGCCGCTATTGACCATTCGACCGCCATGTTTTGTAAGGGTCGCTCGAATCTCGGAAACCGTTCGGTTACGATTATCGGTTAAGGTTTCAATGATGATTGCCAATCCGGTTGGATGACTTTGAAGCGGTAAGATTCCCTCGTAAATAACTTCTTCAATATTTTCTCCGCCGCCTTCGCCGAGTCCTCGTTTAATTGCCCGTTCGATATTTTCTTTCGGCATACTGGCCGCTTTTGCCTTGTCAATTGCTAAACGAAGCTTGAAATTCATTTCTGAATCACCACCGCCACCGGTCTTGACGGCAACGGTAATCATTTTCGCCAGCTTAGTAAAAAGAGCGCTTCGCTTGGAATCGGTGGCAAATTTTTGTCTTTTTGTCGTCGCCCACTTGCTATGTCCAGACATTTTCTATCTCCCGCACTTGAAATTTTATCCTTTTTGTTCTATATATATGGTGTCTGAAGTATAGCGCAAAGAACGCGAGAGCTCAAGGAGCGTGAGCGTGATGGGACTGTTTGGTCGGGGCGGTAAGAAAGAGAGAGACGGGGACCCGCAGACGAGTACCACAACCACCCGGATCGCCGAGATCGACGCGGCAACTCGGGAAAAGGAGAAGACCAGCGGCAAGGATAAGCCGTCTCACCCACGCTGTATCCGAGTTACGGCGACTCGGCGAACTTGGGGGGAGGGTTGGGAGGCGGTGCCGGCCGGCATTATCCTCCTTGCCATTCTCGTCGGTGGCGTCCTAGCCGCCGCTGGCGGCTATCTCCCGAATCCTTTCGGGGGCTAAGGGGGAGGAGAAAAAATGAAAGGCTGTCTCTCTTTCCTCCTTTTTCTCGTAATCGCCTGGGTAGCATTCATGATCCTCGGAGATTTTTTTCTCCTCGGTTCGGAGTTCGCCCAGCGGTAACTTTCCAACCTCACCAGACAAGCTTGAAGCCGTCGCCCTCCGGGTGGCGGTTTCCTACTTTTTTATCTGGTTAATCGACATCGTTCTGATAAAATAAAAATAGGAGGATAATGTTTAAAAAATCAATATTCTTTTTTGCTCTCTTAATCACTTTGTCCGGAGTTAATGTCGAACCAGCCGCCGCTCGAGAAAATGTCGATTATTGGTATATAAACGACTTTCAAAGCGAGATTAATGTCAATCTCGACTCATCTTTAACAATCACCGAGAAAATCACCGCTGACTGTGGCAACGCGCTTGATAAACATGGCATTTATCGCGTTTTGCCCCTCTTTTATCAAAAGACCGAAGACCAAAAAATTAATACTCCGGTCGAGATTATTTCAGTTACCAACTTTAACGGCAAAAGCTACCAGTATAGTCGAAGCAAAAACTACACTGATAAAACTTTGACCTTAAAAATCGGTGATCCGGACGTTACCGTCCGAGGGGTAAATGAATACCAAATTAAATACCGGGTTCAAAACGCTGTCCGTTTTGACAATCAAAATCTTGATGAATTCTATTGGAATTTAAGCGGTAATTTTTGGGATCTTGAGATTGACAATTTCCAAGCAAAAATCAACTTTCCGGAAAATATTAACTTGAATAATCAGGAAATTAACCTTTACTCCGGAAGTTTTGGAGAAAGTGGCAATGCTTTGGCGAAATATTCAATCGAAAAACCGAACATCTTGACGGTAAATTCGCAATCAATTTTATCCGCCGGAGAGGGGATTACCGTCTCGGTCACTCTGCCAAAGGACATCTTCACCCCCTATCAGCCGGGTTTTTGGGAGCGATTCGGTAACTATTTTTTTCTGCTTTTTCCTCTTTTAACTTTTCTTCTTTGCTATCTCTTATGGAATAGATACGGTCGCGACCCGAAAGTCGCGCCAACAATCGTCCCCGAGTTTGAAATCCCCGAGAACCTCGATCCGATCTCGCTCGGAATAATTTACAGCGACGGTAATCTGAAAAATCACTTCCTTTCGGCCGGAATTATTGGTCTGGCAGTTAAAGGGACGCTAAAGATCGAGCAGATTGAGAAAGGTAAAGTTTTTAAAAGCACCGATTATAAATTAACCTTTACCGATGAAAATCTAGAAAAATTAACGGCCGACGAGAAAATTCTTCTCTCATCGCTGAAAAATTCTGACGCTCCTGCTAGTATTATAAATATCTTTAGCGAAAAAAAGGGGAACGATCAAACGATCGAAGAAAATCAGATCTTGCTTTCCAATTTAAAAAATAATTTTTACCGGCAGATTCCGAAAATCAAAGAAGCGGTGATAAGTCGTTTGAGTGGCAAGAAATTAATCTGGCGCCACAGCCAGACAGCAAAAATCGTTTTTCTGGTTCTCGGCTGTATGATCAGCGGGGGCTCATTCTCAACTTTTGCTTTTGGCAATCTCACCCTCTCATTTTCGATCCTCTCAAGCGGAATAATTATTTTTGTTTTCTCATTTTTAATGAGCCGGCGGACCGAAGCCGGTGCTAAACTTTTTAAAAGAATCCAAGGTTTTAAATTGTATATGGAGACCGCGGAGAAATATCGCCAGCAATTTAACGAGAAAGAGAATATTTTTGAGAAATTTCTGCCTTATGCGATTGTTTTTGAGATGACCAAAATCTGGATTAATAAAATGAAAGAAATTTACGGAGAAAGTTACTTTACAAGCTATCATCCGGTTTGGTATATCGGTACTCTTGGAAGTTTCAATGTCGACTCGCTTGCAAAGGAAATCGATGCAATGTCCTCAAGTATGGCAACAACGATGACTTCAAATCCCTCGTCTTCCGGCTCCGGTGGCGGCGGTTTCTCCGGTGGTGGTGGAGGAGGTGGAGGTGGCGGCGGCTGGTAATCATGCCCCGCGAGCCAAACCTCTACAAACTTCTACACCCCCGGGGTGTTTTAGGTTTACACCTAAGTGTTATAAGTAAAAAATAAGGCTTATTTATCAATTAATAATTTATCTGATTCTTGTATTGCGCGCAGTTTTTTAGCATGGAATATTAGAGATTTTTTATATTCATCAACATTCTTATAATAGTCTAAGACCAATTTTTTATTGCAAATCCCATTATTATTTTTTGAAACATATTCCGAAGCCGACGACCATTGAAAACTAAATATTTCTGCTTCTTTTATTAGGAAAGAAGCGACAGGATTCAAATGGATATAGTGACTAACTTGTATAAGTTGATTATCATCTTCGACCCAGACAGCCTTAAATGTTCCTTGTAGTAAGTGCCCGCTTCGATTATGTTTTAAATTGAAATACCTTGAATAACTGTTTGAAAAATTAGAAATAAATGTTTTTACCCCATTATCGGCTAGCTGTTTGACTAACAGGTGAAAATGATTTGGCATTAGGCAAAACGAGATAATATCAACTAACTCCGGATATTTTTTAGGATCAAACTTATCTCGTTCTTCTTGATTTAGGTTTAGAAAATGAGAAAGTCTTAACGGTAAATTACTTCTTTGGTAGTAACAGAAAGTTGTTAGAGCTCGTTGATAGTCTGATTTGCTTTCGAAAATAGTTCTTTTTTCGACTCCACGATTATAGATATGATAGATTTGATCGTTGGTAAAAATTAGTTTTCTGATTGACATATATAATTGTATTATATACAAACACAGGTACTTTTTCTAGGGTGTAAAGCTAAAACACCCCGGGGGTGTAGATATAGAACATTTGACTATGATCTGTGTTTGATTTATTCTCGATTTGCAGATCAAAAACCAATCCCCCGAAAGAGGGTGGTCGGGTGCGTCGGATCAGAGGCTTTGTCTGTTCGTCCAAAGTCAAGAATAGTCCGATGGCTACCTTTCTCTTTGGCCAAGCAGTCAGTCCGATGATCGTCGAACTTGGTTCTGGCTACGAGTCACTCGAGACCAATGGACTCGTCCCATTCAAGAATCTCAATCAGGCTAAGACGGCTAGAATGAGGCTTCAGAGGAGAAAATCACTCAACAGCCTCCATGTCGAGAAACTATCGATGATGATTGCTGAAGACCAAGTCGAATGCGAAGACCGACGGTTTCAGCGATCAAACTCCCTCGTCATCGTCGCCGGTTTCAAATTCGGTCCCGGCCTGCTCGGACCAGCGGTCGGCGGCGTCTGCCGAACCTGCAACGAACTTTGTTCGCCGTTTTTTAGCAGCGGGCTTACTGTTTTTGAGAGTTACGGCCTGGCTAACTGGCCGCTACTGGAGACGGCTCGATTAGTCGGCCGAGCGACACTGGCAACGTTCAAACTAGAGAGGGTTGAGTAATCGACCCTCTCAGCTGTTTTTTTAGTTTACACCCCAGGGGTGTAAACTAAAATCTTAGAATAAAGCGTTAAATATAAATCTTGCCGAGCCCCGATCGGGGCTCGGCAAGCGAATCGTTGTGCCGGAATCGTTGGTACCAACCCAACGAGACATAGCGGCAGTCAAGGTGGGCGCCAGTAGCGCCCACCGACCACTCGCCGACTATCTTCTTGTGATATCGGTCGAGGAGCGCATCGCGTCGGGCGATGACCTCATCGAGAACCGGGTCCCGCTCAAAGCGGGTCAGAACTCGGTCGTCGTGGCTGGCGGCGGTTAGGGTGAAGTCAGTCTCGATCGTCTGGATCTCCGCTTGGAACTGCCGCTCGGTCTCCTCGAGGGTACAATAGATTCCCAAGAAGAAGACGAAGGCAAAGGCGAGGATCCAGATCGGGAGTCCGAAGGCGTCGCTGACAGTGCCGTCGACGAAAGCGGTAAAACAGACTACCACTGTCCCGAAAACAACACCAAGCAACGCCCAGACGATGACCGTCAAGCCCGAGGCCCCAACAAGCCAGGAGCCAACGGCGGAAACGACAACAAACGCCGCCGCCGTGTTGGCCAGATGACTTTGGGGCCGAGCCACTCTACTCTTTTCCGCCGAGAGGCAGAGAAAGAGTGTAACTGTTGCCAACGAAGCGGCAACGACAAATACAAGTAGCAAACCTGGCATACGTCAGTCCCCCTTTTGATAGCGGCTTCCGTCCGCCAAGAAAATACAGGGAAAAATCAATTTCGTCAATGCCATCCACTCGATTTGGTCTGGGATACCAGCACAAAAAATCGGCCTCACATTTTCATGAAGTGAAGCTACTACCATGATGTAAAACAAATAAATTAATTATCTAGATAGCGATGCTCCGTTGGTAGTAAAACTCACGCTACCATCGCGATCGGTTCGAAAGAGTTCGATTTCTCGGCGCAAGAGGTCATCGACAACCGACTTCGCCGGGTGACCGTAGCGGTTATCTTCTCCAACCGAGATGATCGCCTGTTTCGGTCGAACCTTATCGATCAAATTTTGATTGTAGTTTTCTCCCGAACCGTGGTGAGCAATTTTCAGTAAATCGATATCGGAAAAATCATTAAAATCTCCCCGATTCAGCATCACTTGCTGGCTTTCACGATCAATATCGGCTAAAAGTAAGGCTTGAAATTCAGCAGAGGATAATTTTAGAACAATCGAGGTTGAGTTTAGATCATCAACGCTTTCTCCGGTTAAATCTCGCTCCGGCCAGAGAGCAACCAACCTTAAATCACCAAAATTGAGCTCATCACCTCGAATCAAAACTTCGGTTTCGATATTTTTTTCTTTAATTAAGTTTAAGAATTCCAAATATAGACTGCTCGTGTGGACAACCCCGGTCAGATAGATTTTCTTTACCTGATAACGTTTCAATATCTCAATCAGACCGAAAAGATGGTCGGCATGCGGATGAGTTAAAATGATAGCCTCAATTTGATGGTTAAAATAGGGCAATTCATCACCGAGCGCTGAAAGGAATTGGTTGTCGGGACCACCATCGATTAAAATATTTTTATCTTCGGCCGATTTGATCAAAATCGCGTCACCCTGCCCAACGTCAAAAACAGTCACTTTCAGTCCCTGATCCGGCGCCCGCAGTACAGCGCTCCAAACAACAAAAGCGATAAAAATTAAAACGCCTAAAAAGAATTTGGTTGTTTTTCTAACCATCGGTTAAAAATTATTAGTGAAATAATGATTATTAAATAGGCGATAATTAAAAGCATTTCTGATTGGCGACCAAAATTTATCACCGTTATCGGTAATTCGGCAAAATTTCTAATAATAAATATCGGGAAATGAAGCATCGGCCAAGAAAAAGCGGAGATAATAAAGCCAGCCGGCAAAAAGATCAAACTGAAGATACCGGCAATAAAAACTAAAAGCATAATCGAAGGAATAAGTGGCAAAATTAACAGGTTTGATAAAGGCGCGATCAACGATGATTGACCAAAAACGAAGAGCAGGAGAGGAAAAGTCATAATTTGAGCGGCAAGAGTTTCCTTAAGCGGCGAGACAATGGTTTCCGGAATTTTTTTAATCAGACGATTCCGAGCGAAAAACCTTGCCAACGGCTCCGTTAGATAGATCAAACCGGCAAAAGAACTATAAGAAAGAAGAAACCCGATATCGGAAAAGAGACCCTTCGGGTTGAAGGCGAGAATACTGACTGCCGACAACAAAAGAATATTTGTCTGGTCGGCTCGCCGATCAATCGTCCGCGCCAAAAGAACTAAAAGAGCGACGATCCCACCGCGAACCACACTTGCCGAAGCGCCGGTTAAAATTATAAAACCGATAACGATTAAAACTGTCAACAAGAAAGCCGACCGGCGACCGAGTATGAGAAGAAGAGTGGAAAGAGCGATGATAACAATCGTTACATTATAACCGGAGATCGCCACCAAATGACTGGTGCCGGTTGCCCGCATCGCCTCGGTTAGAGATTCCGGTAAGCCACGACGACTACCGAGAATCAAACCGGCAGCGAAGGAAGCTTCCGGTTCCGGATAAATCCGATTTAAACTCTTTTCGAAAGTTTTTCGAATCGAATAAAGTCTGCCGATAATTGTTGCTTGCCTTTCAACCAACTCAATCCGCTCCGGTCGGCTTACCATTAAATAAATATCTCTTGCCCGAAGGTATTCTCTATAATCAAAATCGGAAAAATTACTCGGTTCAACAATTTCGCCATAAATTTTTAGACGGTCGCCATAAGAATATTCCGGAAAACGCTCGGCAAATATTTGGATAAAAACCGATTTTCTCGGATCGTCAATTTTCAAAATAAATTTCTGTTTCTGATCAAGCTCCGGATCGGAAACAACAACACCGGTAATTTCTGTTAGCTTAATGATTTCCGACACCGGTTGATAAAGATCAGCTCGATATTGAACATAGGAAACAGCGATAATAATTGAAATTATTGAAATTCCCATTAAAGTTAACCGTGAGTCGCGGAAAACAGCTAGGATAATAACGATGGCGAACATCGTTGTGACAATTATCGGCCAGATTTTTTCTAGATCAAAGTTCATAAATCGAGCAAGAAAAAAACCAAAAAGAATCGAAAGTAAGATATTGCGGGCAACAATTTTTGGCTTCATAATTTTATTATAGCGGAATTTTTTTGACTTGAGATTAAAATTTGGTTAGGATTAAAGCTGAACATCAGTTAATTTTTTGTAAAATGACTAAAAAATCGGAAAAAACTATCTCTAACCAATCCCAAGACAATCGGTCTTTAGAGTCAAATAATCAGCTTGAGGAATTGAAAAAACAAGTTGCTGAACTGACTGCCGGCTGGCAACGAACACAGGCCGATTTTGTTAATTTTCGCAATCGGGTTGAGGCAGAAAAACAAGCGATCCGTCAACGAACAAAAGCCGATTTGATATTGGCGATTTTACCGACTATCGATCACTTTCAGCTCTCGGTTAAACATTTACCGACCAACTTAAAAAATGACAATTGGGTAGCGGGAATTTTACATATTGAGAAGCAACTCTTAAAAACTCTCGCTGATCAAGGAATTGAGCCGATTGTTACCTTGGGACAGAAATTTGATCCAAACATACACGAGGCGATCGAGACTTTGCCGTCGGAAAAGCCGGAAGGTGAGATCATTGCTGAAGAACAAATCGGCTATTTTTTGGATGGCCAACTCCTCCGCCCAAGTCGAGTTAAAGTCAGCCGTGGAGAAAAGGCCTAAATTATTTTTAAATCTAATACGTTGTCAGTGCCTTGAACTCGCCGAAGTTTTTTGATATACAAATAAATGTTCTATATCGGGGTGTAGCTTAATGGTTAAAGCGCTCTTGTCGCTTAGAAGAGTTATTCTAGGTTCAATTCCTAGCACCCCGACCACGAAACGTCAGTCCCGCCCCCCTTCGGGGGCGGGACTTTCTGCTTTCCTCTTTTCGATATTTTTGTGATTTATATTTATATAGACAAGTTGAATAAACTTCCCACAACCTTACGATCGGAGACCTAAGAAAGAAAGTTTTAATTGAAAAATAAGCTATGAAGGCACAACTCAAATCCAAGGTGCTAGAACTAAATTCTTTATATCCGAATGTCACCTGATGTCGCCTGTTTAATATTATCAATATCCCCCTGTTTAATAATGAGCGATATTTACGCGATCGCGTAAATATCGCTCATTATTTGTACCTTTTTACTAATTTTGTGTTTTTTTGTTAATATCGTGCCCGTAGATGTTAATTCACAAAAAATGCAAGGTGAGTTGCCATTGTTGCGCTTTAATAATTTATTGTATTGTTTTCTCCTCTTGACAGGATGTAAAGTTTACTTTACAATTTAGAAGGAAGTTAGCTACGACAACTACGTCGGGTACTGACTTTAAAGACATTTATAAAAATATTAGAACCCAAAAAAAACAAAGGAGAAAAATGGGAAAAATTATCGGAATCGACCTTGGAACCACCAATTCGGCAGTTGCCGTCATCGAGGGTGGCGAGGCAAAAATTATTTCAACCGCTGAAGGCAGTCGTTTGCTCCCTTCGGTTATTGCCGAGAGCAAAAACGGCGAACGAATGGTTGGTCAATTGGCAAAACGACAGGCAGTTACCAACCCAGAGAACACAATCTATTCGGTAAAACGATTTATCGGTCGCGAATTTGATGATCCGGAAACTCAAAAAGATATAAAAGCAATGCCTTACAAAATCACTAAGGCGAAAGATAAGAGTATCCGTGTTGTTATGAATGGCAAAGAATATTCGCCACAAGAGATGTCGGCCTTCATTCTACAAAAAATCAAAGCTGATGCCGAAGCTTATCTCGGAGAAAAAGTAACCGAAGCGGTAATTACCGTTCCGGCATATTTTAACGATTCTCAAAGACAGGCAACCAAAGATGCCGGACAGATCGCCGGTCTTGAGGTCAAACGGATTATCAATGAGCCGACCGCTTCATCTCTTGCTTACGGTTTAGACAAGAAAAAAGATGAAAAAATTGCCGTCTACGATCTTGGCGGCGGAACATTTGATATTACAATTTTAGAGATTGGCGATGGCGTCTTTGAGGTTTTATCGACCAATGGTGACACTCACTTAGGTGGTGATGACTTCGACCAAAAGCTGATTGACTATGTAATTGACGATTTTAAGAAAGAAAGCGGCGTTGATTTAAGAAATGATAAAAGCGCTGTTCAACGAGTCAAAGAAGCGGCGGAAAAAGCAAAGATTGAACTAAGTTCGACATCGGAAACCGAAATCAATCTCCCCTTTGTTACCGCTGATGCCTCCGGTCCAAAACACTTGGTAATGAAAATTACTCGGGCCAAGCTTGAGAGCTTAGTTGATGATCTGATAGATAAAACGATTGAACCGTGCAAAAAAGCTCTTGCTGACGCTAAGCTCGAGGCCAAAGACATTAAAGAAGTCCTCTTGGTTGGTGGGCAGACAAGAATGCCAAAAGTCAAAGAGGCAGTCAAAAAGTTTTTTGGTAAGGAACCGAACCAGAGCGTTAATCCCGATGAAGCAGTCGCTCTCGGAGCGGCGATTCAGGGTGGAATCTTGGGTGGCGAAGTCAAAGATCTTTTACTTCTCGATGTTACCCCCCTGTCACTCGGAATTGAAACTCTAGGCGGTGTTACCACCAAGCTTATCGAGCGCAATACAACTATCCCGACAAATAAGACTCAAGTTTTTTCGACTGCCGCCGATAATCAGACCTCGGTCGAGATCAATGTTTTGCAGGGCGAGCGGGAAATGGCCGGCGATAATAAATCGCTCGGACGCTTTACTCTTGACGGAATTCCACCGGCACCGCGCGGTCTGCCGCAGATTGAAGTTTCCTTCGATATTGACGCTAACGGTATCGTTCATGTTTCCGCTAAAGATAAGGCAACCGGTAAAGAACAGAAAATTACCATTACCTCATCTTCCGGTCTTTCAAAAGAGGAGATTGAAAAAATGAAAGAAGACGCTGAAAAACACGCCGATGAGGATAAAAAGAAGCGTGAATCAATCGAAATCAAAAATGCCGCCGATCAGCTGATTTATACCTCGGAAAAGACCTTAAAAGATGCCAGCGATAAAGTAGACGAAAAACTGAAAAAAGAAGTCGAAGAGAAGATTAAGAAGCTGGCAGAAATTAAAAACGGCGATGACCTCGAGGCAATTAAAAAAGCAACTGAAGAACTTTCGGAAAAAATCCAAGAGGTTGGTGCCGCAATGTATAAAGAAGAAGGAAAAAAGACCGAGAAAGAGACTCCAAGAGAAGACGAAAAAAAAGAGGAGGAAAAACCAGCCGAGGAAGAGAAATAATTTGGCATTAAAACGGTATTTGATATAATGACCAAGAAGGGCGCTTTAGGCAAACTTCTTGGTCATTAAAGGAGGGCGAGCATTCGTTAAGATAAATGAATTTTTTCAAAAATCCGACCGTTATAATCATCATTTTGGGAGTGATCTTTGGAACGATTTTCTATCTTTTTTCCGGTCGCGATAATTCGACAACTACTGATGAAACGACATCGACTACCGAAGAGACTGCCGGTCAAACCGAGACAACTGCGGATAACAGCTCTTCGACTGAAAGCGATATTGTTAATTTGACCAACGTCGATCCAGCCGATTTTGTAAATGAAATTAAAACCGAACTTGCTTTGGCTGATTCTCAAGCCAAAACCTACAATTCGGGGGAGGTTTTGGCGGGAATTGAGATCACTCTCCCTGCAGACCTAAAGCCGCGAACTGGTCAGACAACTTATGTTTATTCCGCCCCAAACGACAGTATTTTCAACTACACGATTACGATTGCCCAGAATAGTATTAACTTTTTAAGATCGATTGTTTACAAGGAAGATTACTTCGGTTCACTAACAGCAATTAATCAGAATTCTTGGAAACTGAATTACGTCGAAGCGATCAAAGTAGCCGAAGAGAATGGAGGGAGGGAGTGGCGAAGTTCCCATTCATTGACAAAGGTTCGTCTGGTTCTTAAAAATGCCGAACCGAAGGGCTGGCTTTACTGGTTTATTTACTATCAATCGGGAGAAAAAATGCTTCAGATCCAGGTTGATGCCTTCACCGGCAAAAAGGCGACTGAAAATACGGAAATGATTTCAAACTAAATAAAAAAATGAAAACCTACTATACTCTGCTCGGAGTTTCTAAAAACGCTTCCATCGAGGAGATTAAGAGTGCCTATCGAGATCTGGCAAGTCGTTATCACCCAGATGTCAATAAGGATGACAACGCCAACGAGGTTTTCAAATTAATCAATCGGGCGCACAAAACCCTGATCGATAGCGAGAAACGTGCCGAATACGACAATCTTCTGCAATCAGACTCAATCTACCGAAAACGCGACGAAGATCAAGTCGTCGAAAAGTCATCTTTGTTATCGGTTATTTCCAATCTCTTTGCCAACTTTTTGCTATTTTCAGCTCTTTTTATCGCTCCAACGACTTTTTTTCAGTGGTTAGCAGAAACTGCCGATCAATTTTGGAACCGGGATTCGATTTTGTCGGCAATATTTGGGCTGATTTTCGGCGTCTTGGTTGGTTTTAATAGCAATTTTAACATTGATGAAATTTTTGGAAAAAATAAAAAGTATTTCAGACTCTTTTTTTGGTTAATAATTGTCATTTTGATCCTTATTTTATTTAATATTAACTATTCGATAATCAAAGAGTTGTTATAGCTTGTTCTGGAGCTAGTTTTTCGCTATAATCAACAGTCGGTTAAAATTTTATTATGGAAGATTATTATCAAATTTTGGGAGTCGAGAAAACCGCTTCTCCAGATGAAATCAAGCGGGCCTACCGTAAGCTGGCTCACCAGTATCATCCGGACAAGGGTGGTGGCGCCGAGATGGCGGAGAAGTTTAAAAAGGCCAATGAGGCTTATCAAATCCTCTCCGATCCGGCAAAACGAGAGCAATATGACCGCTTTGGCAAGAGCGGTTTTTCCGGTAATGGATTCGAACAATCCGGCTTCTCCGGTGGCGGTTTTGATTTCTCCGGCTTCTCCGGTGGCGGTTTTGGTGGATTAAATGATATTTTCGAAACTTTTTTTAGCCAAGCTTTTTTGACTGTTCAGGCGGAAGTTGAGATCACCCCGGCACAAGCAATCCTTGGTGACCAGCTTCAGATTTCTGTTGGAAGTGAGAAGATCACTCTCGAAATTCCCTCGGGAATCAGTTCCGGCAGCCAATTCCAATTTCGGGGGAAAGGACAGGTCGGTCGGAACGGGCAACGAGGTGATCTGATTATTACCGTTAAAATAAAAATCCCGAAAAAGGTTTCGGTCGAAGAAGAGGAGCTCTATCAGCAAATTCGCGATCTCGAGAAGCAAAAAAACCGCCGACGCGGTTTCTGGCAAAGATAATTCGCTTTTGTTTGACCAATAATTGTTCTAAAAAATGAAGCTAAAAGGTTCAGATTGAATGCGACCGCATTCAATCTGAACCTTTTTGTAGCTAGAAAATTTAATTACTTCTTAAAAGATATATCGCTTCTTTTGAGAAGTCCCAAACTAAGGAATCGGTCGGCAATCTCCTCTTCGCCTTCAAAAATATCGGCAATCATGTATTTAATATAATCACGACCACCGGAATAGTTGCATAATGTATTTATCTCCATCGTACACTCAAAAGGATAGACAAAAACACTTTTTTGAACTTGAATAAAGCCCATTTGATAAAGCTTATTACGAATAAAATTTCTCAAACAACGATCTTTTTCCGGAATATCGAAGATCACTAAGCGCCATTTTCCATCCCATTTTTCCGGTCGAGGAACCTTTAAATTTTGAATTTTAATATTATTAACCTCTTCGATCCCTTTTACCGTTAGCTCAAGATAACCTTTTTTTCTTTTAAACCGATTTTTAATTATTTTTTGGTTTTTTAAATATTTAATTCTTTTAAAAAAAATTTGTCGATCAACCCCACGAGATAGAAGATAATTGTCAATCTCGACCCGTTGCCAACCGTAACGGAAAAAAGGTCGCTCAAAAAACAGACTAATATCAATTAGCATTAACAGAGCCTCTCTAGCAGTCAAAGCAATAATTTTCTCTTGATTTTTACATCCCATTCAACCCCCCGATGATTGATACTAATATAACAAAAAATATTTTATTTTTATAATCATCTTGAGAAAATGAAGCTAAAAGGTTCACTTTGGGTGCGACCGCATTCAATCTGAACCTTTTAGCCTTGTAAAAATAGATTTTAAATATTAGCAATTACTGGTGTTATTAAAAAAAGATATTTTTCTCAATCTCATGGCTGACTTTCTTGAGTAACCCTGATCCCCATTGACAAAATAGTCGTTTTGTGACATGATACAGGCAGAAATAGGTACCTTAAAAACAACTTCTTGGGGTCCTTTGGCTTCAAGAAGTTCGAATATAGTCCCTGCCCCCATTTGTTTGCGCGGAATGGATACTATTCTAAATTTGATAGTATCCGACTCGCGCAAACAAACATTCTGCCCCTTCGTGGGCGAGGAGGTGCTAGAGATGGGACTTCAGCAGGTGGCTACCCCAGCCGCCGTTCCCTTCGGGGAGTGGTGGAAGAGTCTCTGGCAGTGGCTGACAAGATGCCAGCTGCCCCAGACGGGAGGGGAGAAAGCTCTGGCCATCGTGGCCGGGGCGATCCTCCTCCTCATACTCATTGCCCTTTTCGGGGTACGGCTCTTCGGAGCATACCCCGTGTTGGGGCATTCGATGGAACCCACTTTGCCGTACGTTGGGGGGTATTACGTGCTGGACACCCCCACTAAGGCCGCCTCGCCAGGCGACCTAGTCGCCCTCGATAATCGATCGGCCCTTGGCCGATCGTTCAAGAGGGTCAGAGAAATCACCCCCCAGGGTGTCGTGGTGGTCGGCGACAACGTTGACCGTTCTATGGATTCCGAGTACGGAATCCGGACGGACGGTCAGGTCGCCACGATCCCATTCTCCGACGTTCGGAGAGTCCGAGACATCTGGTCTCCAGAGCGGTTAATTCGCTGCTTCACGGAGCAGGGGCGTGTTCAGAACTGGAAACAGTTCGCCTTCGCCCCTTCAAGCGTGATCGAGGGGGAAGGAGAGCTGTTTGTCGTAAAGCGAGAGAGCGAGGCGCTAATGTTTGAGGGAAGAAAGACCGTTTCAACCCTCAAGTTCGCGCAGAGCGACGCAATAACCCAACAAGACGGACGGTTCCTTGTGTGCCGCTACGAGGCTGGAATGCCCGTCCGGTACACGTGGACCCAATCTGGTCTCGCCAACCGACAGTTGGTTGGCAACGTCGGTCTCCCGGCTGTGCCTACCGGCGACGAGATAGCCCTGTCTAGCGAACAGGGTGATCTCGTCCTCACGACCAAGGTCCCCTTCACCAAGGTGGAGATCACGATCGCAGACAGCCCGATAAGGGTTTATGTGATCTCTGGCGACAAGGCCATTGAGGCACGACGGATGGCGGAGAGCGGTCCGAAGTTGGCCTCTCTCCCCCTGACTTCCGAGATCCGGATAATCGGAGTTCGTCCCGCTGATTACGGCGAGATCCCGGAATCCGGACTCACGGGGGTGAGGGTCTACTAGACCTCGCCTCCCACGATTCGATGAGGCCGGCGCGACGATGCGTCGGTCTCTTTGTATTATTGCATTGATTTTTCTGATATAATTTTTTCAGAAATTATAACCTAGCCAAAGAGAGGGAAATATTAGAATATTCAAGAGCAAATTATACTTCTCTTATTGTCTTGTAGTTTTGGCAACACTCATTTTCAGTGTCTGTTTGTATTACTTTATTCCTAATGAAAAAAATGTTTATTCCGCATCAGGGTCCAAGGCTATCACCAGTGACGCGGACTGGAACGAAGGCTCCAAAACTAGTAATGTTCAAGTCGCCTCTAATGCATTGACACTGGATTTTACTTCATATGATCTTTGCGCCGATATCTCCAAAATAACAGTTGATGACGACGAGTTATTCAATCCCAAAGAATATGCATGCGACGGCGATGGACTCACATGGTGGACTATAACAGGTCCTGACACCGGAAGGCACTATTGGATGTATGATGCTTCTAGTAGCCCGCTGTACATCGGGAGTATGAGGCTAAGCCAGTTTGGTGGTGCCGGAAGTGGAGCAGGACCAGACCCTATTAGGTTAGAATACTCAAATAATGGTACTGACTGGACAACTATGACCGTTATTGATTCCATGAGTGATTACTGGACAACTCCGACCTCATACGATCCTCCAGTTACCGCTTCATATATCCGATATGTAGGAGACATAGTCCAAGGCGATGGCACAGACCCGTTGGAGTTCGGTCTAGCAGAAATTGAAATATTTCCACCAGTCAGCGGCACCCATACCTCGGCAGTAACCCAAATCGACGGGACGACAACGCTTCAATCCTGGGACACCTTCACCGCAACCGAAATTGATCACAACCAGGGTGGCGGGAATGCGGCGACAACCATCGAATACCAGTTTCGTACGGGCGATGGAACAGCCGGCGACGGCGGTTGGTCGGCTTGGACCGCAAAACAGGATTATTCTGGCTCGGCTTTAGATTTGAGCGCCCTCTCGGCCAACGCTTCTCACCGCTATCTACAAGTATTATCGACACTAACAACAACCAACGCCTCCTTTACACCAACACTCTCCGACTATACAGTCAATTACACTCGAGACGATACCTGCGATAATTTTGATCGGGTCGAATTGAATCTGGCTTCGGCTTCGATTGAGGTCGGCGAGACGCTCAATCTGACCGCCTTGGCGATTGACGGTGGCGGCAGTTCAATGACCGGTCCGACAATTACTTGGAGCAAGTCCGGCGGGACCCTAACCAGCCTGACTGGCGGTTCCTCAACTTTCTCGGCCGCTTCAAGCGGAACTTACACAGTTTCGATTACTTCCGACTGCGGCGGATCGGATTCGATTACAATCTCCGTTTCCGAACCGGCAGAACCGACGCCGGTTGTTTGCCCCGGCGGTTATCCTCCAGACAAGAACGGTTATTGCGATTATCTTTCATATTTCCTTCGGGTCGTCTCTCCAAATGGCGGCGAGGTTTACACTTTAGAGCAAACAATGCCGATCTCTTTTAAGGTTGACGCCCTCTTAATTCCGACTAACACAGCTAAATTGGCGGAAGCCTCAATCGATGTTTACCTTTCCCGCGATAGCGGGGCAAACTTTGTTCGAATTATCTACGACCTCGATTACACTCAAAATTCAAGCTATGTCGCCGCCGAAGGGCTTGATGCGGCCTCGCTTTTGGTTAATACCAGTTATCTGATTCCGAATGATGCCGGTTTACCAACCGAGAATGCTCGAATTTTGGTTAGAATTAGAGGAACCGGCGTGACTTCCAGCGAACATTTTACCGTCGCGGAGAATAACTTAATCTCTCCTTTTGCCAAAGTTGATTACTCGGATAATGACTTTGCGATTCGAGCGGTTGGAAGCGGGACTCCTACTCCGACTCCAACGCCAACCCCGACTCCCGATCCTGAACCAACTCCGGTTTGCACACCTTCGCTACCAAACTTTCAAAATTGCGGCGGCCTAATAACGACCTCCGTCCTAACACCAAACACCGAAGCCAGTTACGGTTTGGAGGAGACTATTCCTCTTTCTTTTCAGTTCAATTCAGTTTTTGTTGATCTTTTGGCCGAGGGAAAAGTCGAATTTTCCAAGCTTGATGATCTTTTGGTTGACCTTTACTATTCGTCAAATGGTCGGGATTTTTCCCGTTTCTCCACCGATTTTAATTACGCAACTTTAGGAAAGTTGATTACCGCCACCGAAAGCGGTGACGGCAAAAATTATCTTCAATTTAATAGTGAATTTACCGTTCCAAATGATCAAACTCTTTTTGACAAAGAGCTGACTTTTTTAATTCGGGTTCATACAAACAAAAACGATTCGCCGATGATAATTGTTATCGACAACCGACAGACGACCAACGACCAACTAACACTTGCTTCATTACCAGTAAGCGAACGCTACCAAGGAGTGGCGGCGAGTGTTCCAGTTACGATTGTTAATAATTCACTTTTTTGTTTAAATCCTCCCTGCCCGCCAAATACATACGAGCCACTAGACTGGTTATTGACGGTTTTAAGACCAGAGGAAGGCGATATTTGGTATTTAAATTCAGATGAGACCGTTCGCTGGCATCTTTCCTTGAGTCGGTTTGCGGAATTCATAAATCAAGGGTTAAATTCTTCCGAAGAAAACGCCAACCGGACAGACACTCTTGCCAACCTGTTATCCAAATCTAATATCAAAATCCTGGAAAATTATACTTACTCGATCACTTTATCGACCAACAGCGGAGAGGATAAATATCCGATTAATCTCGCCGGAAATTTGCCTTTCCTAGATTACTTTGGAGATAATCCAAAAGCTGGAGGGGAATATTACGAAGTCGCTGTCGGCGGTGATCCGGCACTTGTAACTCAAGAAGCTAAAATCAAGTTGAGTTTGAAGGACCGGCGAACCAATCGACTGGTTGCCGCCGCTACTTCCGAGACTTTTGAAATTCGAGGTCGGTCGATAGTCAGCGGAATTCGAAGAATATTTGAAAATAATCTTGAATTTCTTTCTCGACTTTTTGCTATTATTTTGTCTCTTCTTGGCGGGGCACTACTGGTATTCCCGCGGTTAATCAATGCCTTAGCTTTTTCTTCAATTAATGAATTGATTTCCAATCTTTTTGTTCGGATAGCAAACTTCTTTGGGCTTCTACTATTTGGTTTGAAAAAGCGACAAATAAGCGGAATCGTTTATGACTCCTCGAACTTCGATCCGATACCAAATGCCCAAGTTCTCCTTTTTCGACTGCCAAGAGAAAATACCGGAGAGGCCGGGAAGCTCATAACGATAGCAATCAGCGGCGATGATGGCCGTTTTAAGATGCCGTTTGAGCCGGGTCGTTATCAGATTCAAATTAAGAAGCGGGGATTTATCTTCCCGAGCAAATATATTCGAGAAAGAGATTACCAACCACTTCAAAATAATTATTTTGGCGAAGCTTTTGAGATTAATGATTACTCTTCAGAGAGAGATATTAGTTATAATTTCCCAATCGATCTTGAAGATCCAAAACATTTGAAGGAAAGGGTCCAAACAACTTATCGATTAACCCTGATCGAGAAGATACTGACTTTCCTAAATTACCCATTACTAATAATCGGGACCTTAATCTCGGCTTTAGCTGTTTACTCAAATCTTAATCTATTGAATATTGGGATTCTCATTCTTTATCTGCCGCTCTGGATGCTTGGTATAAATCAAGGAATCAGATTAAGCTCCTGGGGGAAGGTTATTGACCAAGAAGCAAAGAGCCCGCTCTCGCTTGCGCTTGTCCGAGCTTATGCTGGTAGCTTGTCTTCCGAAGGTTTGCCAAACGGTCAACTGAAAAGAACGGTTGCCACAAATGAAGAGGGGCGGTTTTACCTTCGCCTTGATCCCGGAAATTACCAGCTGACGGCTTCAAAATCTGATTATGAAAACTTCAAGCCAAGGAGAGTTAAGATTTTTCGAGGAATGGATTATTTGAGTTTGATCCTTCAGTTAATGCCGAAGATGATTCGAATGAAGAAAACGACTTTTATCCAAGAAAAACCGTTGACTTCAAACCAGACATCAAATCAGCCAAACAATTTGACTTAAAACTCAAAAAACGGAATAATTAAATGTGAAAGAGGAGGGTTCGAGAGTGGATAAAATCCCGAGTATTGATGTCTTTATCGGTCTTATTTTTGTCGTTGGCTGTGCCTACGCCTTGCTTTTGCGACGAGAAAAAGCGGTTGCCACTCTCGCCGGGACTTATATCAGCCTGGTGATTACCAATACTTTCGGGCAAACGATTTATGAATTTTTCAATGGCAATAAAGTCGTTGCTAATCAGATCTGGATTCGTTCCAATGCCTCACTTTCGACGGTTTTAGTAGCAACTTTTCTTTTGGGAATTATCTTTATCTCCGGTGCAATTTCGGCAAATATTCGGCGTTCCGATTCATCAGCGATCGAGGTTATCGTCATATCCGCCTTAAATATTGCTTTGGTTGTTTCATCGATCGCCGGATTTGTCCCCAGTGAGCTAAAAGAAACTTACATCAACGGATCAAGAATTGCGAAAATTATTGTTAGTCAAAGCACTTTCTTTTTAGTAATTCCACCGATTGCTTTAATCGTCCTCGGATTTTTTTCCAAGAAAAACTAATAACTAAGAAATATGAAGAACCAGTTCTCGCTAAAACATATATTCGGTTTTAAGAGAAAAAATCGTCCAGATAAGGTTAATCGCACTTCTTCCCTTCCAAACGATCAGATTTTGAAGGAAAAGCTCCTAAGTGGTGGCGCCGGTGACTTTTTTGAGTCAATGCCTGAAGGCATACTGCTAGTCGACACAAAACTTAGAGTGATTGCCGTTAACAAAAAAATTGAAAAATGGCTCGGGTATTCAAAAGATTCCGTTGTCGGTAAAAAAATCACTGAATTTGATTTTCTGGACAACGAAAGCCGAAAGGTTATCGACAACTCACACAAAAAACGTCTTCAAGGTTCAGCGATTGAGCCTTATGAAATCACAATTAAGACTGCTCGCGGCGATGATTTCTCCGGACTGGTTGGCGCTTCGGTTATTACTGACGATGATAAAAAACCGCTTGGCGAAATTGTAACCCTTTCAAATCTTGGCGAACAAAAAGCGATTCAGTATGAGCAAGAACAATATGTTTCCGATTTAAAAATACTTTCGGAAACAGCAATCGGTTTGGCAGAATTTCCAAACACTGATGAGATCTATACTTATATTAGCGAACAATTACAAAAATTAATCGGTGATACGATTGTTTTTATCAATATTTTTGATTCAGAAAAACGAGTTTTCCGATTAAAAAATATTGCCGGGATTAAGGATCGTTTTAAGACTGGGGTAAAAATTCTTGGGCAAAATCCGTACGAAACCGAATACCCGGCTTCAGAGAAATCAATCAGAAATCTTTTTCAGAAGAACCTTTTTCCGATTACGAAGGGAGTTTTCGAAATTGGAGCCGGAAAAATTCCAAGACCGGTTGCCAGAACAATTGAAAAAGTTTTTAAAATCACCTCGGTTTATGGTATCGGATTTACATGGCAAGACAAACTTTTCGGCAATGCAATTGTTTTGCTTCGAAATAACAATAAATTGCGAGAAGACATTATCGAAACTTTTATTCACCAAACATCGGTTGCTCTTCGTCGATCTCAAGCCGAACAGGCACTCGAGAAGGCTCGCGACGAACTGGAAGATCGAGTTAAAGTTCGGACCGCCGATTTACAACAAACTACACAAGATCTCGAAAAGTTCAAGCTAGCGGTAGATAATGCTTCCGACCATATTATTATCTCTGATGAGAACGGTGTCATTATTTATATTAATCAACCGGCGGCAATGGCCGCCGGTTATTCTCGGCAGGAGTTAATCGGGAAAACTCCCTTTTCCTGGGTTCATCAAATGCACAATAAATACTATCAGAAAATTTGGCATAAAATCAAAGTTGAAAAAAAGCCGTTTGTCGGTGAGATTACCCGTCGGCGAGCCAATAATGAAGTCTATATTGCCGAGGTCCATATTGCTCCAGTAGTGAGTAATGGTAAAATTCTCTTTTTTGTCCAAATCGAACGAGATGTTACTCGAGCAAAAGAGATCGATCAGGCGAAGTCAGAATTTGTTTCGTTGACCTCCCACCAACTTCGGACACCATTAACAACAATTAACTGGTATGCCGGATTAATATTAGGGGAATCGATCGGTAAAATTAACGAAAAACAAAGAAAGTATTTGTCTGAGATTAAAGAAGCCAACCAGAGAATGATAAAATTGGTTAGCGCTCTTTTGAATGTTTCTCGGATTGAATTAGGCACTTTTATTGTTGAACCGGAAAAAATTGATCTTCAAAAAGTTTCGCAAAGCGTCCTTGCTGAAGTCAAAAAGAGTATCGATGATAAAAAATTAAAAATTATTGAGAATTATAAACCAGAAATTGGCAAGGTCAATGCCGATCCAAATCTAATTCGAATAGTCTTCCAAAATTTGCTAACTAACGCAATCAAATACACGCCGGAAAAGGGAACGATTACCATCTCTGTTGACCGGGTCAAGGCGAAAGATTCGGACCAAGAGGGGTATTTAATCAAGTGTGCCGATACAGGTTATGGGATTCCAAAAGATCAGCAGTCAAAAATTTTTACCAAACTTTTTCGAGCTGATAATGTTAGGGATAAGTCAATCGAAGGGACTGGGCTTGGTCTTTATATCATTAAGTCGATTCTTGAGCATTCGAAAGGAAAAATCTGGTTCGAGTCGGAAATGAATAAAGGAACGACTTTCTATGTTTTCCTTCCAAGAGAAGGAATGGTAAAAAAGGCTGGAACAAAAAAATTAGATTAGTTTTGCTAACAAAGGAGTTATATGGGTAAAAAAATTTTAATTGCCGATGATGAAAAATCAATTAGAGAACCTTTGAAAGACAGTCTTGAAGCTGTCGGTTTTGAAATTATCGAAGCTGATAATGGTCAGGAAACACTTGATGTTGCTCTCAAAGAACACCCCGATCTGATTCTTTTAGACGTAATGATGCCCCGGCTTTCCGGCGAAGAGATAATAAAAAAACTAGCCGAAGATAAATGGGGTAAGGATGCAAAACTTTTACTTTTAACCAACGTTAGCGATCCGGAAAAAATGTCGGAGATTACCGGGACAAAAGGAAGCAATATCACTCTTTTTGATTATTTGGTTAAATCCGATTGGGAAATTACCGATGTTGTTGAGAAAGTTAAGGAAAAGCTCGGCGTCGATTAGAGATTGATTCTTGAGCCTTGACCTAAAGGGTCTTTTTCGTTATGATGTGGAACAGTTTGGGTCCGTAGCTCAATGGTAGAGCAGTGGCCTTTTAAGCCATTGGTTGAGCGTTCGAGTCGCTCCGGACTCACCAAAAAGCCGACTTTAACTAAAAGTTGGTTTTTTATTGGGAGAAAAAAAATCTAAGTTAGTCGTTTTTTAGGACTTTAATAAAAATATCTGACGGAAGATTAACGCGTCCAACCTGTTTCATCCGTTTTTTCCCCTTTTTTTGTTTATCCAAAAGTTTATTTTTACGAGTTACATCACCGCCGTAAAGTTTGGCAGTAACATCCTTTCGAAGAGCCGATATTCGTTCGGAAGCAATAATATTGGCACCAATCGTTGCTTGGATTTTAATTTCAAAATTTTGTTTCGGGATCAATTCTTTAAGTTTTTCAACTATCCGGCGAGCTTCTCTTTGAGCTTTCGATTCAGCGATGATAAAAGTTAGCGCATCGACTCGATTTTCAGCAATCAAGACGTCAATTTTTGAGAGAACTGCCGGTCGGAAATCCAAGAGTTCATAGTTTAGAGAGGCATAACCTTTAGAGATGCTTTTTAACTGATCGTAAAAATCAACGATCAGTTCGGAAAGCGGCATCTCATAGTGTAATACTACTCGGTCATCATCAAAATATTCAGTATTTTTGTAATCTGCTCGTTTGCCTTGAGACAATTCCATAATCCCACCGATGAACTCTTTTGGAGTAACAATCTCCAATCGACTCCAAGGTTCCAATATCTCTTTATAATGGTGCCTTGGCGGTAAATCAGCCGCTTTTTGAATTTCAAACTGCTGATCTTTATTATCAATTAACTGATAGATAACCGTTGGGCTGGTAATTACCAAATCAAGATCAAACTCTCGCTCCAACCGCTCACGAACAATATCGAGATGCAAAAGCCCCAAAAAGCCGCAACGAAAACCGTGGCCAAGCATATCTGACTGTTCTGGTTCATAAAAGAGTGAGGCATCATTTAATTTTAACTTTTCGATCGCTTCTTTTAATTCCGGGTAACGATCTCCTTCGGTACAGAAAATTGAAGCATAAACAAAAGGCTTAATCTTTTTATAACCGGGCAGGGGAGTATCGGCCGGTTTTAACTTTTCAGTAATTGTGTCGCCGACCCGGGCTTCGGATACTTCACGAAAACCGGTAACTAGATAGCCAATTTCACCAGCCGATAGGGGAGAGCGAGGAGTTAATTTCGGTGAGAAAGTACCGACTTCTTCGATTTTACCGATACTTTTTGTTTGCATTAAAAAAATTTCGTCATGGTCTTTCAGCTGACCATCGACCATCCGAATATAGGAGACCACTCCTCGAAAGGGGTCGTAAATCGAGTCGAAAATTAGAGCTCGTGGACATCCTTGGCTCTCCCCCGAAGGCGCTGGTACTTGTTTAATGATCGCGTCTAGAATATTTCCAACTCCTTCGCCGGTTTTGCCCGAAGCGGAAATTATTTCTTCGTCCGAACAACCGAGGAGTTTTTTTATTTCCGCCCCAACCTCCGCTGGACGGGCTGCCGGCAAATCGATTTTATTAATCACCGGGATTATTTTTAAATCGTGCTCCAGAGCGGCGTAAAGAGTGGACAAAGTTTGTGCTTCAATTCCTTGAGAAGCATCCACAAGCAAAATCGCTCCTTCAACTGCTGCCAGTGATCGAGAAACTTCGTAGGAGAAATCAACATGCCCGGGAGTATCGATCAGGTTGAGAATGTACTTCGAATCTTTAGTATCTAAGCTCGAAGAACGAAGTGGGGTTTCTTGTATTTTGGAATTTGATGGTTGCCAGACCATTCGAACCGGCGCCAGCTTAATAGTGATTCCGCGTTCTCGCTCAAGATCCATCTGATCGAGTAACTGCTCCTTCATCTGTCGCTGTTCAACGGTTTTGGTAATCTCTAGCATCCGATCGGCAAGCGTTGACTTGCCGTGATCAATATGAGCGATAATACAAAAATTACGAATATTTTCCTGATTCATAGCTTTGAATATAGCAGAAAACCTCCCACAAAGCGAGAATAATTATCGACAACGACTGATTTTTTTGCTACACTTTAGTTATTCTTGACAACATCAGGGGAATTAAAATGGCACGAACATCGGAAGGCCATAAAGTCGATGACGATGATCTTGTCATCATCGCTGTGATCGGGCTTCTTCTCATGCTCATGATGCCTACGCCGTGCACAGAACCCATCGAAGAGAGAGGAGTGTCATTAAGTCTCGAAGTTGAGACTGACTGACGACACCCCCACCATCTTGACCGCCACGGCCCTCGGTCGTGGCGGTTGACAATCTTTTTATGAAAGTTTTCTCGCATCAGATTGAACAACTAATGATAAGAGATTTAGATATTTGAGAAATTAGGTTAATATTTTCAATGAAGAACCGTTTTATTGGCTTTTTTAATCAACACAAACTCTTTTTTTCGATCATCTTTTTGTCATTGACAATCTGCTTGAATTTTATTTCCAGCACTCTGATCCATCGGTATTTTCCAGATCGGTTACCAGCTGAAGATCTGCTCTTTCGTCTGACCCCTTACTCACCGGACGCTCAATACTTTACTGACTTCTTAAATATTCTAAGCATTATTTTACTGATAACATATCTTTTCCGATCAAATTTAAAAAAGACGTCTTATGTCTTTTTCTGCTTCGGTTTAATGGAGCTACTGCGGGGAATTTTAATTATTTTGACTCCTCTTGGGAGTGTTCTCGGCAATGACATTGAGTTTGGCATTACCAGCATCAAGCAGTACGGTGCTTTTCCATCCGGGCACGTGGCACTGGCAATATTAATCTATTTTTTAATTGACGCAAAAGAGTCTTCGAAAATAAAAAGTGCCGCACTGGTATTGGCAATTTTTGAGATCATTTGTCAGATTCTTGCTCGTGGACATTATTCGATTGATATAGTCGGTGGTTTCTTTATTGCCTATTTTACATACAACGAGCTTTCAAAATTTGAAAACCAATTAACTCTCGATTAATTTAACCAGTTTTGGAATCGCCTTTTTAGCCGATTTTTTTCCTATCTCATAAATCGAATCGATCCGATCAAAATGAAACCAGCGGAACTCGCTCGTTTTCGGCCGAAAAAGAAAATCGGCTTTTTTCGCTTGTTCACGTTCCGTCGAAAGCTGCATAATATCAATCGCTCGTATCGCAACTCCGGCCCGAGAGAGTTTTCTCCCTTTCTTAATCCGGGTCAAATTGTTAAGCGAAGAAGCGATGATCAAATCGAAATTTTCTTTTTTTAAAATATCGACCGGTAAATTATTGACGACACCACCGTCGATTAGGGTTCGATTACCGATCACTTGTGGCAAGAAAACTCCCGGGTAAGCCGAGGAGGCGAGAAGAGCTTTGACAATTGAACCTTTTTTAATTATCACCGGCTCGCCATTCTTAAGATCTACCGCAACGACTGAAAAGTCACAATTTAGCAAGGAAAAATTATCATTTTTAATTAAGTCGGATAATATCTCTTCGATCTTTTGAAAGAAATTGTCTGGTCGACCGGAGAGGAGCAGATTTTTTCGAGTCAGGAGTTTTTTTTCCTTAAGGACATCGATAAATTTTTTGACTAATTCCAGACCGCCGCTTGCATATAAACCACCGATAATTGCTCCGACTGAAGTCCCAGCGATTGAAGAAATTCTGATGTTATTTTTTTCAATCTCCTCTAATAGTGCCAAATGGGCGATCCCCATTGCACCGCCACCACCAAGAACCAAGCCAATTTTTTTCATATTTCGAACAAATTAATTTTATACCGGCCGTAAAGTTCCCGCCCAAACCTGCCAAGCTAAAAGCGATTTTGCGACTAAACTTAAGATAATATAAGCCCGTTCACCATAAAGATAGTCACGCCAGGAACCGATTTTTTTGTATTGTAAAAGTTGGTTTATAGCAAAACTATTAAAAAATAGAAAAATCGAGAAATAAATCCAATATACAAAATCCGGGGCGCGGTTTTCGCCGTCTCCGGCACCAAAAAGATAAATCGCGATAACCACCCAGGTAACGGCTCCGGCAAGACAACCGAAAATAAAAGCCGTCCAATCGGTCTTTTTTGTCGTTTGATTATGAAGTTCCATCAGCCAGCCGCAGAGTATCATCATCGCATTCAAAAAGAAAAGCAGGAGGAGAGAACCGATATCATAAATTCCAACAAGCATTGCGATAACTAAAATCATTATCGAAGAAGAAAAAGCATATTCAATCCAGCGAGCGATATTAATACCCCGATTAAGATTAGCATTGTACCAACCATTAATTTTAGGGAGCGAAATCAGAAGATGAGCAATCGCCGACATGAAAAGGAAAACGGCAACTAGAGGTCCGATTTTTAAATTAAAAATTGTTTCTAGTTTTGGAACCAATTTCTGACCCGAAGAATCAAACTTTAGAAAAGCGGTTGTTGCCGGTAAAGCAAAATCGGAAGAAAGGATCAACATTAAAATTCCCTGGACAAAGTGCAAGCAGGCCATAAAAAGATTAAACTGACGGAGTTTAATAAATTTTTTTTCCATATTTTCTCCTTTATCACCTAATAATTAGTCTATAAGATTTCGAAGAATTATCAAATTATCGATATCCCCTCGACCCTTATTGCTCGGGGTCTCAATAATTCCCGGAAGATTTTTTAACTTGGGATGGTTAACAATATTTTTGAAACCATCAATGCCGATATAGCCTTTGCCGATATCGGCGTGGCGGTCTTTTTTTGAATTTATCGGGACAGCCGAGTCGTTTAAATGAAGACAAACCAGTCGGTTAAGACCAATTTCTTGATCGAATTCTAAAAGTGCGGCATCAATTCCCGATCGACTTTTAAAATCATAACCGGAGGCAAAGGCGTGAGCCGTGTCGAGGGTTACCTTCAGGCGATCCGAGTCGATTGCTTTAATTACCTTCCCAAGCTCCGAAAACCGGTCACCGATAACATTACCGGCACCGGCGGAATTTTCAAGAATGAGATTGGGACCGGGGACAGCGGCAAGAATATCTTTGATCGCCAAAATAATTTTTGGTAAAACAATCGAGAAATTCCGACCGAGTGTTGATCCGAGATGGAAATTAACACCCAAGGCACCGAGTTTTTTCGCTTTTTTCATGTCATCGATCAAACTTTTTATCGATGCCTGATAGAAGTAAGGGTTCTCGCTCGCAAGATTAATCAAATAAATACCATGAATAATCACCGGCTCTAGTTTTGATTGTCGGTTTGACTCAATGAATTTCTCGATTTCAGCTTCATCGATAACGATCGGGTTCCAACGGGTAGGAGCGTTGGCAAAAATTTGAAAGCAATCGCAACCAGCCGCTTTTGCTCGATCTACCGCTTGAGAAAATGGTTTTGATGAAGAAACGTGAGCGCCGAATTTCATTTTTTAATTTTTATATAATATTTCAGTCGTGTAAGAAATTCTTGAAAATTACCTCTAAATTATCAGTATTAAGCTCGGCGTAATCGCCATCACTAGCCGCACCGACTTTTATTATTTTTGTCCGACCGATACATGCAATCCCAACTTTGGAGTGGATATGGCCGCAAATATGAGCCCTTGGGGCATTTTTAATTTTATCGGAGACGGTTGAATTTTCAAGTAAGCAATCGATATCTTTGGCTTGATAATTCAATTTCCGACTCGGCGGGATATGACTCATAAAGATAGATTCGGAAAGGTCACTCTTAAAATTTAACGCCGGGCCAAAGTTTTGACTCTCGTAATTTTCCGAACTGCCGCCAAGACCGGCGATTTTGATATTTTTAAAATTTAAAATTGTACCATCAATATTCTTCAAATTGGATTCTTTGTATTGGTATTCTTGACCGATATCATTGTTTCCAGAAACCCAAAAAAAATCATTGGAAATAATTTCTGATAAAAAACCAACATAATCCTCTGGCCGACCAAAATTAGTTAAGTCGCCAGCACAGAGAATAACATCATACTTAGTATGATTTTTTCTAAGAAACTCAAGTACGTCACGACTACCGTGGAGATCAGTTATTAATAGCGCTTTCATCACTAACCTTTTTCATATTTATTGTTATTTGGTCATCAACTTGACTAATCGATAAGACATCAAACCCTTGACAAAGATCAAGGTCAAATTTAATTCGCTTGTTAATTTCTTCGGCAGTTTTCAAGCGAGTTTCTTCGGGAATAATTATCGACTCCATTTCGGTCGGTCGAGAAGAAAATGTCAATTTACTATTCTCAACACCGGCAACTAGAGTAATCGAGATCGGGAGTCCAAGGCGATTATTTTTTAATTGGCCGTAAATCACAACAGTATCAGGCTTGATCTTTGCGTAGGTATTTTTTAGAGGGAAATTATCATCGGCAAGATTAAAATATGCCGAAAGCTCGGTCGAGTTAACCGGAATCGAAAAATCGTTCTCACTATTAATCTTGGAGGCGGAGAGAATCTTGTCACTAAGAGTTATTTTCGGTAACTGGTAATCAAAATTCCAAAGATCAAAATTCAGCTCGGAAAAAGCCCCCCTGATTTTGACCAAGGCAATAACTGCCAACACAAAAATAACGATCAAAAAAACAAATAATCCGATCCAAGGGGTTTTAGTTGAATGGTTTTTTTCATCAACTTCTGAAAAAAAGTTTTTTTCAAGGTCGTTCAAGATTACTCCCGCTTTCCCCTTGATCAAATCTACTTTGACGATTGAGTTTTTCGAGTAATTTTTTAAACACTAACGATAATTCATCGACTTTTAAAATTCGGGAAATTTGAATGTAAATCAATCCAAAAATTACAAAAGCAATAATTATTTCGGTTAGCATAAACAAAAAGCTGGTTGTTGGCAAAAAAGAATTTGTGAATTTTCTAACAAAGAAAATTATATACCCACTAGAGACCGAAGCAACAATGATTCGGCCAAAAAAGGAAAAAAGATTTAAAAAATCAATTGAAATAAATTTTTTATGAAAAAAGTAAAAAAGAAAAACAACACTAAAAAAATTGCTCAAAGCAATCCCTAAAGCCAAGCCGGGAACGCCGAGGTGGCGAGAAAAAAGATATCCAGAAAAGATTGCGATAATCATTGAAATAAAACTGGCATACATCGGAATTTTGGTATTTTTCTGAGCGAAGAACGCTCTGACAATTATCGTTAATATTGACTCGAAAACAATTGCTAAACAAAAAGCGGCCAAAGTTTCGCTTGCCCGCACCGAGTCAAAAACGCTGAATTGACCATTATCCAAAATAATTTTAACAATCGACCGGCTAAAAATTAAAAAGAAAACTGCAAGTGGCGTCATCATATAAAGAATTGCTTTGATCGCTCGATAAAAATATTTTAAAAAATCTTCTTTGTTATTATTCGCCGCTTTGATTGAAAGCGTCGGGAAAAGAACCGTCGCTAGCGAAGTACCGAAAACAACCACCGGCATTGTCTGGATATTGTCCGCAAATGTGAAAACGGCAATCGAACCGGCGGCTAAAGCCGAGCTAATCGCCGTAAAAGCAAAAAGCGTCAACTGGTTTGTTCCAAGACCAACGCTTCTTGGAATCATCAGATACAAAATCCTTTTGAGTTCCGGATCCCGATGAAAAGCCGATAAACGAAAACGAAAACCGACTTTTATTAATGTTGGTACCTGAATCAAAAAATGTAGTATTGCACCAAAAACGACCGCCCAGGCAACACCATAAACCCCAAATCTTTCGGAAAGTAAAATTACTCCGAGGATGATCGCCAGATTATAAAATAGCGGGGCAAGGGAGTAGGCAAAAAAACGATGGTATGAATTCAAAATCCCACTTACTGTATAGGAGAGCGAAAAAAAGATCGGGGTGAGCATCAGAATTCGTGAAAGTTTTACCGTCATCTCGATTCGATCCGGGCTAAACTTCGGGACAAGAATCGGGATAATTAGAGGCATTAAAAAATAAAGAACAATTGCCGATAAAACCGTAAAAATCAAACCGGCAGTAAGTAGGCGATTGGCGATTTCAAAAGCCCGTTTTTGATCTTTCTGACTAATTTTTTCGGTAAAAATTGGGATAAAAACGCTTGAGACTGCCCCGAGAATCAATAGATTAAAAACCAGATCGGGGACTTTGAAACCGGCATAATAAATGTCGAGATAATATGTTGAAATTCGACCGGCAAGAAAATGATCACGAATAACCCCCATTAGATTACTAATGACCAAAGTGATCATCAAAAGTAAGGTTGCCCCTTTTATCGAGCTCTCTTTGGCAAAGGCGTTTTTGATCCAGGCAACCATTTTAAGCTTCCTGTTTTTTGGTCTCTTTTTTATTGGGCGGGAAAAAGGCGAGAAAATCACTTTCGCTAAGCGATTCCTGTTCTAAGAGTTTGTCGGTAATCTTGTTCAGGATTTTTATATTATCTCTAATCACTTTTTGGGCTTTTTTGCGGGCTTCTTCAATAATCGATCTGACTTCGGAATCAATATCCTCGGCAATTTTTTCACTGTAATTTCGTTGTTCTCGGATTTCTCGACCGAGAAAAATCATCTCTTCGTGTTCGCCAAAAGTTTGTGTTCCAAGTTTGTCGCTCATACCATATTGGGTAACCATTTTTCGAGCAAGCGCTGTCGCTCGCTTAAAATCATTTCCGGCACCGGTAGTTACTGACTTGAAAACTTCTTCTTCGGCAACTCTGCCGGCAAGCAGAGTGGCGATATCATCGATGAATTTTTCTCGAGAATTTAGGTATCGATCTTCTTTTGGCAAATTCCAGGTATAACCAAGCGCCGAACCTCGGGAGATAATCGATATTTTATGAACCGGATCGGCATGAGGTAAGAGATGACTAACAATTGCATGGCCACTCTCGTGGACAGCAGTAACTTTTTTCTCTTCAACCGAAAGAACTCGTGATCGTCGCTCGGTTCCCATCATCACTCTTTCGATCGCGTCATCAAATAATTCCGGTTTAATCTCTTTTTGATTTTTACGGGCAGTTAAAATTGCCGCTTCGTTAGCAACATTTTTGAGGTCGGCGCCGGAAAAACCGGCGGTTTGTGAAGCGATTTTTTCCAATTTAATATCGACAGCAAGTGGTTTATTTTTTGTATGAACGGCTAAAATTTCTTCTCGTTCTTTCTTATCCGGTAAATCAATTGTTACCCGACGATCAAAACGACCGGGTCGTAGAAGTGCCTGATCGAGAACATCGGGACGATTAGTGGCGGCAATCACAATCACATTAGTTGAAGTCTCGAAACCATCCATTTCAACTAAAATTTGATTTAGAGTTTGCTCGCGCTCGTCATGTGAACCGCCAAGACCAGCACCTCGCTGACGACCGATAGCATCAAGCTCATCAATAAAAAGGATTGCCGGTGCATTTTTTTTTGCCCGATCGAAAAGATCACGAACTCGGCTGGCGCCGACACCGACAAACATTTCAACAAATTCCGAAGCTGAAATTGAAAAAAAGGGAACTCCGGCTTCGCCGGCGACTGCTTTAGCTAAGAGTGTTTTTCCGGTCCCCGGAGGCCCGACTAGTAAAACTCCTTTGGGGATTTCCGCTCCCAGATTTTTGAACTTTTGCGGATGTTTCAAAAATTCGACTACTTCCGCTAATTCTTCCTTTGGCTCCAACAAACCGGCGACATCTTTAAAGGTTGTCCGTTTATTGCCGTCAAAAATTCGTGCTCGAGATTTGCCAAAATTCATCGCTTTCATGTTCGAACCTTGAGCCGAACGCATCATAAACCAAATAAAAGCAATTATTAAAACAATCGGCAAAATTGCTGAAATAATTGATGACCAGATAAGAGAAGTCGTCGTATCTTTGATTTCAATATTTACTTTGTCGGAAGTAATTCCATAATCTTTAACGGCAACATCGCTTTCTTTTACCGCTTCGGCCTTGCTTTGGTCTTTATAGGTTGCCAAAACCCGATCATTTTCGACCAAAATTTGATCGACTTTTTGATTATTGACATCCTCGGCGATCTGAGAAATCGTTGAGCTTTTTATTTCTTCTTTTTTTGGTAGGTAATAGCTTGAAATCAGAAATATCGCTACTAAAATTGTGGCGAAATAAAAAATTATTTTTGAGTTGTTCCGATTATTCATCATCGTCTCCGATATTAATTTTTGTGATCTTAATTATACCGCCGTTTAGGCTAATTTGCAAATCTTTTTTAGGAAGAATTTTTTTATTGCCAATATTTTTCCGAACCAAATTTTCAATCGCCAAAAAATGTTTTTGTGATAAATCATTTCTCATTTTTAATCGATTAATCGCTAACACTACGAGCTCGCGACAGAGAGCGGGGGAGAGAGCGGCAATTTTTTTCTGATCGTATTGAATCTCATTCTTGTTTGATAAAATCACGATCTGGTTGTATTTTTCTTCAATCAATTCGGAGATCATCTTTGACTGCTCGGCAAGCAGAAAAGCGCTCCGCGAGAGATTCGAAACCGCTTTTTTATTGATTATTTCCAGCTCTGGAATTACATTTTTTCGAATTCGATTACGAGAGAATCTAAGATCATCGTTTGATTTATCATGTCGATATTTCAACTCTCTGATTGAAAGATATCCTAGGAGCTCTTGGCGGCTAAATTTCAGTAGGGGACGGCAAATTTTTTCTCGACGCAAGGGGATTGAAGAAAGACCAAAAATACCTGCACCACGAATCAAGTTGAAGATCAGCGTCTCTGAAAAGTCATTGAGATTGTGGGCAATAACGACTTTATCCCCCGGCCACTCCCCCAGAGACTCCCCTAAAAATTGGTATCTTTTGACTCTCGCCTGATTTTCCGAGAGTTTTCCTCCGGAATAGCGACCGAAAAAAGCCCGAACTCCCCTATCTTTAGCAAGTTCTCGGACAAATTGTTCGTCGGCTAACGATTCCCTACCCCGTTGATCGTGGTTATAGTGAGCAACGGCAATCGTAACTCCCAAATCACTTTTTAAATTATCAAGTAGATCGAAGAGAGCGGTCGAATCGGGACCACCGGATAAGGCAATCAAGAGGCGGTCGCCATTGACAATCAGATGTTTTTCTTTGACAAAATTGAGAAACTGTTGCGGAAGTTGATTTTGGTCTTTAAAGAGATCTTTCATTATCTTTATATAAAAATTGGGCTTTTCGCCCGCGATATTTGCCTATATAAATTCTGGTGCCAGGGGTGAGGATTGAACTCACGACCTTAGGTTTATGAATCCTACGCTCTAACCGACTGAGCTACCCTGGCTCTCTTCAGTCTGTTTTTTAAAATTGGGCGCGGGGGTGGGATTTGAACCCACGACCTGGTGGTTATGAGCCACCCGAGCTACCAGACTGCTCCACCCCGCAACGATATTGCTATCGTAGCAAAAAACATAAATTGATTCAAGGGTTGGGTAGATCATCAAGTACACACACCAAAAACTAAACAACTTAACGCTACTGCAACACGCCATCAAAACCGGAGTATTGTCCAAAAGGTTATCATCAAGTACAGGGGGCTTTTTGTTTTCAAGACCTTGGAAACACTTAGGCCGTCTGAAGTTGTAGTTTTTGTGCAGGCGTAATTAGGTTGATTCCCATATGAAGTCTTCGATTGTTGTAGTGAATCATATATCCCTTTATCCA
>Ga0265297_10001552_pt1 | contig 53007 bp, 46 predicted proteins | sample Munlanlwell13791_FD_192502 | JGI IMG/M metagenome (GOLD analysis project Ga0265297, IMG submission 192502) | Leachate microbial communities from a municipal landfill in Southern Ontario, Canada - Leachate well 137-91 | ecosystem: Engineered > Solid waste > Landfill > Unclassified | place...
AAAAATTTATCTCTCGACCAGCATTTTTAACAAAAATCGCCGAGATTAGGGATCGACTCCCACAAGATTACATGACGTTATACAAGCAAATTGCTATCGCCCAAACTACTTTTGTTAAGCAATATCCTGATGCTCATGATTTGTATTCTATGGAGTATAATCGTTTTCTCAATAGCCAAACCGAATATAATAATATTTTATTTAATGATTCCATCATACTTCATCCGTTTGAAAAATATCTTCATGTTTCTGATCGAATCAAGATCAAAACCGATGAAGTCTTCCAAGATACGGTGAAAAAATCTGCTGCTAGGCTTGATGAAATAAAGAAACAAGCCATCGAATCCGAAGAAAATCAAAAACGCATCATTAATGCCTAAACCGGAGGGGAAAACCGTGGCCGAACAAAACAAAAATCATCCCATAGCCGATTTAACTAGCGGAAAATCTGTTCTTCAAAGAGAAATCAAACAAGGCTATGCCCAAGAGATTTCCCTTTATGAGGATTTTTTTGACAAGGTCACACAACATGCAAAAACACATCGTCAAATTTCAATCAACAATTTAAAAGAATCCGAAAAAAGGCTTCATCAGCTGAAAACCAACGCCGAGAAGATAGCTGACTCAATTTTTTATCATGATGAAGAAATTGTTGTTCAACGTTCGCGAATTATCAGTGAAACCGAAGATCTCGTTCGAGTTCAAAATGAAGATATCCTCCATCACGATCGCCTGAGTTTCGATGACACAATTCAGGCCATAGATTATCTCGCAAAGGCTTTAATGCAAGTTAAATATGATTTCATAGGTTTTTATTCTCGTAGTCATCTCAATTCAATCCTTTCGACTGAAGATTTTTTTGACTATTATATGCAAAAAAGTCATGCATTTCAAGTTATCTTGGATCGGCATCAAAATGAAGTATATGAATTATTCGTTAAACTTGATGAGCAAATCAAGTCTATGGATGATGCCATAGGCAATATTATCCAATCTAAAAACCGAAAAGTAACCGATATTGAAACTTTTTATGACAAAGAAGCTCATCATTTTGCCGATAATCAGTTGTCTTTTTCCGCCGAATCCGATCCGACTTCAATTGAAATTCAAGCTCTTGCCAGTGACAAAATCAACCAATATAAGGCTTTTTGCGATCATTCCATCCATCAAAATATGAAAATTCAAAAAGTATTGGAAGACGATTACTTGACCTTATATCAACGCGTCTTGGGACGTTTATTACAAAGCCGTTCTTACCAAATAATCAATCGTTTTGATCTGTTTGATGACCCCTTGCGCTTCAAGATTGAATATAAGCAAAAACTCCTTGACGCTGAAGCAAAGGGATCAAAGGAATTACGAAGTTTATTGCGAATCTACCAAAAGATTTGTCGTTGGCAAAAGGATGTTCGCTCAGCGGAAACAAGAGCTACTATGATGTTAAAAACTCAAGCCAAGCGCAAAGAAACGCTTCTTAAACTTTCTGAAGAAACCTCAGTTATACAAATGAATCGCCTTGAACTTTATCTCAACGAGTACCTTGAAGTAATGAAGTTTGATCCGTTTCTCGCCCAGGCAATTGGTGATTATTCGTCAAAAATCATTAAGGATGAACTAGCTCGCCTTTCCCTTCTAAAACTTAACAAAGAACTAAAAACCAATATCGATTACGATATTCAAGCGACCAAGATTAAAAGTCAGATAAACGAATTAGAAATAATTATGATGAACTCAATTAAAAAGCAATTATGCCTTCAGGAAGGCGAATTGCTTAGTGAGTTAAATAAAATCCCCTTGTTCTTACTCGAAAAACGGCATCAACTGATTTCTTCTAGTTTAGCAATTCTGCGTGAACGTCATCTGATTGAACGTTTGGATAAAGCCACAAATGAGCATTTAGCATATCTATTAGTAAGTGGTAATACTAGTCGCAGATGGATCTCGATTGTCTCCGATGAACTAATTAGTAATACCCGTGATAAAGAAACTCATAATATTTATGTCGTGGAAGCCAAATCAGAAATTGAATTGGCATTAAAACAATATGATATAAGCGCCATTCATATTCAAACAATGTATGAAAACGAAAAATCATATTTGGTAATGCAAAAAAGTCGTGTGGATGAAGAAACCAAGATAAATAACGATTTCATCTTGACGACGTATTTAAATCAAATGCGCTTTGCACAAGAACAAATTGCTTTAGCCGAATCCGAATACCGAGTACGTCTAGAATCCTTAATGGTAACTATCGATCAAGAACGCAAGTTTTATAATGATCAAATCAACTTGGTTCATGTTAAATATGACCAAAATGTTCGTCTTATTGAAGATGCATATCAAGCCAAATTATATTCTGAATCTCATAAAATTGCGGAAACCGTCGACAAAAAAGCACAAAAAGCTTTAGCGATTTCCTTAGAGAAAGATCGCCGCATCCGTGACCAGCAAGTAAATGTGCTTGTTAAGAGTCTGGCAGGCGATGAAGTCATCATTAAATCGCAAAACCAACTTCGTTCAATTGATGATCAACTCCAAGAAGCCATTCATGACGCTGATGTTTTACGGGAAGCGACGATTCGGGAATTCACTGAACTATACGAACATGCCAAATCCCGTTATGAAATACTAAAACCTTATATGGATAATGCCATAAATATTCTTGACCCGACCTTTTATGATGGCTTGGCCGCTATCAACGAGCGTTATCATGCCAAAATCCATGAAGCTGAGTCGGAGCTCGATCGTAAAATTGAGAAACTTTTACCCCAATACCGCGAAGTATTCTTTACTCAAGATGTTGAAGACCATTCATTAGATTACCGAGCACGTATCGAAGAAATAATGATGGAAAGGGAAACCAATGAAGCCGTTTACCAGCAAAAATTGCAAGCCGTTGAAAATCATTACCGGCAAGAATTAACTATGATTGATGCCGAAGAAGAAAGTTCTAAAAGCGCATATAAAGTTGAAATTGATACAATTCACAACAAAGAAGTCGCTACTTCCGCTCAATTTGCGCAAATGGCAAAAACGATTGATGCCGAAGGTGATGCAAAAATCAAAGCGCATCGAGAAGCCACGTTATCGACGATTAATCAATTAACAGATGAATATTTCATATCGCTTAAAGCTTCTAAAAAAACGATTGCCGATTTGTCCGATGATTTTCAAAAACTTCTTGATGGTTACCAAGATTATCTAGGTTTTTCCGAGGGCGAAAAAAAATATCGTTACGTTCTGAAATCCATCAAGAAAGCTAACCGCAAGAAACTTCATAATTCCTTAAAACAACTAAAGATAAAATATCGTCATTATCACATCTTTAATCAAAAAAATTAACGATAACCAACCCGGTTCGAACTTCGAACCGGGTTTTATATTAAAAAGGACAACCATATTGGCCGTCCACATTTATATATAATTTATTTTATGATTCGTAATAAGCTCTTTCCGTATTCAGGGCAAGCAACATTAAAGTTATCGGCAATTGTGGCTCCAATATCAGCGAATGAATCCGAGATTGGTAACATTCCTCCATTAAGCAATTTATTATATATAAAAAGCGGTACATACTCACGAGTATGGTCTGTACCAAAAAAGGTCGGATCATTACCATGATCGGCAGTTATCATTAACAAATCATCATCCCGAAGGCATGGTAAAAGTGCACCCAAATCAACATCAAATTCCGTAAGCGCTTTATTATATCCAAACGCATCACGACGATGACCATACATCGCATCAAAATCGACTAAATTAACAAAACACAAGCCAGTGAAATTGCCTTTAGCGATGGCAATGGTTGTTTCCATGCCATTGTGGTTAGATATGATTCCATGATGATCAGTAATTCCTGATCCGTTAAAAATATCCCGGATTTTACCAACAGATATTACATCATAATGTGATTCGGCTAATGAATCTAAAACCGTCTTTCCCGAAGGATTAAGCGCATAATCATGACGATTTGGCGTCCGTTTGAAACCATTGATAGGATCGCCAATAAAGGGTCTGGCAATGATTCGGCCAACTTTCCAAGCCTCTTTCATCGTTATCTCGCGGGCAATGTGACAAATTTGATATAGTTCTGCTAAGGGAATGATGGCCTCATGAGCCGCAATTTGTAATACCGAGTCGGCTGAGGTATACACAATCAACTCGCCAGTTTCCATCTGCCGGGGTCCTAATTCAACCAGTATTTCGGTCCCTGATGCGGATTTATTCCCTATTATTTTCCTGCCGGTCTTCTGCTCTAATTCCGTAATAAGTGCTTGGGGAAAGCCGGTATCAGTAAAGGTTTTAAAAGGGACAACCGTTTTGAGTCCCATCATTTCCCAATGGCCAGTCATCGTGTCTTTCCCGTTAGAAAGTTCTTTCATCTTTGTGGTATTGGCACGTGGTCGTTCCGTTGGTGAAACACCTTGAATGTAAGTTAAATTGCCATAACCAAAAGACTCTAAATTAGGCATAAAGATACCACCGGTTGCTTCTGCTAAATGCGAAATCGTGTTAGCACCGGCATCACCATATTGGGCTGCGTCTGGTAATTCACCAGCACCAACGCTGTCCATAACAATTAAAAAGATGCGTTTGTATTTCATATCTATTCCTTCTTTCCTAAGGCCCGTGGATGGGCGGCTTCATATGCTGCTTGTAAATGCTTAGTTGAAATATGAGTATAATTCTCTGTAGTTAAAATATCTTCGTGACCAAGAAGTTCTTGAACCGCACGCAAGTCAGCTCCATTTTCTAATAAATGGGTGGCAAATGAGTGCCTTAGCGTATGCGGGGAAATGGATTTATCAATATGGGCTTTTACCGCTAAGTTTTGGATGATTTTGTAAAATCCCACACGACTGATTCGAGTTCCGCTTTTATTAACAAATAATATTTCCTTATTAGTTGGATGAATAAGCGGTCTGGCATCAGTTAAATACTTGCGTAAAGCGATAATAGCATTTTCGCCCAACGGAACAATTCGTTCTTTGTTACCTTTGCCAAGTACTTTGATAAAACCCATATTAAGATGCAAGTCAGCCACATCAAGATCAATTAATTCTGAAACCCGCAGACCAGATCCATAGGCCAGTTCAATCATGGCCACATTTCGTAAATCCAAAATTGATTTTGCACCTATGGCGGTTGTTAGTAAAGCTTCGATTTCTTCGATATTTAAAACAACCGGCAAATGTTTTTGCGTTTTTGGCAAAGGCAAACTTTTAACAACATTGCCATCGACCAGTTTTTCTGTTTGCAGATATTGATGAAATGATTTTATTGATGAAATTTTACGAGAAATACTTTTTACGGCTAATTCCGCTCGTTTTAAATGGGCAAGATAATTTACTATATGGGTTCTTTCAATGCGATCTGGTTGCTTAATATGATAGTTTTTGTCAAGAAATTCTAGATAATCAGTAATATCATTTACGTATGAAGAAATCGTGTTTTTTGACAGATTCTTAGTAATTCTCAAATAATATATATATTCTTTGAGTATGTTATCAAGCATCAATATCACTCCCATCGATAAAACTGGTTTCCACGCGATTCATAAGCATAATACCGCGATGGGTCAATCGTAACTTGCCATCAGAAAGCTCCAATAGGCCACTGGCGATGTTTATATTAAGAAGGGGATATCTAGTAAGGATATCGTATCCAAAACGATCATGAAATGCTTTAACGCTGATACCTTCAAGTAAACGTAAATTCATTAATCCGGTTTCTTGTGCAAGATTGCATGGATCGCAAGATTCAAGTCCGGTTCCGGTTGTTTTGACGGCTTTCATATATGCGGCCAAACGCGGGTAATTATGAAATCGTGTCATCTCGACTTGGGAGTGAGCGCCCATACCAAGGCCTAAATATGGTTGGACTTTCCAGTATATCATATTATGCTTTGATTGAAAGTGGGTTTTGGAAAAATTGCTTATCTCATATTGAAAATATTGATGTTTTGGTAGTTCATTCATGACCAATTCATACATATCCGCTTCAATGTCTTTGTCGATTGGGGTGATTTTTCCTAATTTGATATCATGCATTATTTTCGTCTTTTCTTCCAAAATGAGCGAGTAAAACGATAAATGTTGGGGATTTACTGACACAGCAAAATCGATATCGGCCTGTAAGTCCGATAAAGTCTCTCCTGGAATACCATAAATAAAATCAAGGTTTATATTCAGGATTTCAGCTTCCTTCAAGACTTTTACCGCCTGAATAACGATGGCTTTTGTTTCGTGTCTACCGATACTTGTCTGTAATTGGGGATTGATAGTTTGAACCCCAACGCTGACACGCGATACATGATGGGACTTGATGAGTTTTACAAAATCGGTGGTGATATCTTGGGGATTAGCTTCAATGGTATATTCTGTTATGTTAGTTATTCTCACCATTGATTCGATTTTTGATAACAAAATCGCCAGTGGTTTCAGTCCAATTGATGATGGAGTTCCCCCGCCAATATAAATGGTTTCTGTCGTGGCGATTTCCGCGCGGTAATAATCCATTTCATGACATAGTGTTTGGATATAATCGTCAATTTGATTACTGGCTCCCGCCAATTTGGGAAAATCACAATATGTACAGATTGTATTACAGAAAGGGATGTGGATGTAGAGCGCTTTTGCCATAATAATCACCATTATTATGTTAACATAATTCGGTGGAAAAGTATACTGGTATGCTTAATATTAGGCTAATAGCCCCTTTAATAATTACATAATTCATCAGCATAACTACTGCCTTATTTCAGATAATAAAAAAATCCCCCTTAACTGATGGCTTTCCATATCGCCATCATGTTTAAGGGGATTTGATATTCTGTAATGCTAAAGTGTTTATTCATCGTCAAGTGATAATACGGACATGAAAGCTTCTTGAGGAATATCGACCGATCCGACCGATTTCATCCGTTTTTTTCCTTCTTTTTGTTTCTCGAGTAATTTCTTCTTCCGCGAGATATCCCCGCCATAACATTTGGCTAAAACATCTTTTCTTAACGCTTTAATGTTAGTTCTAGCAATTACTTTTGAGCCAATTGCCGCCTGGATGGGAATTTCAAACAGTTGTTGAGGAATAAGTTTTTTGAGTCGAACACAAATTTTATTACCCCGATCATAAGCAAAATCTTGATGGGCAATCATAGCCAAAGCATCAACGGGTTCCCCAGCAAGCAAAATGTCAAGCTTTATCAGTTTTGCTTCTTTATAGCCTGTCAAGATGTAATCCAAAGAAGCATAGCCCTTAGTATATGACTTTAATTTATCAAAGAAATCAAAAATGATTTCGGATAATGGCATTTCATAAGTAAGTTCCACGCGATTGGTGCCAATATACTGCATATCCTTGAAAGTCCCGCGTTTATATTGGCATAATTCCATAATGTTACCAACATACTCTGATGGAGTAAAGATCGTAGCTTTAACAACCGGTTCTTCGATATGATGAACTTTACCTGGATCGGGCATCATGGCAGGATTATCGATGTCCATAACCGATTTATCGGTCATCACAACTCGATAATTAACCGACGGTGCCGTAGCTATTACATTCTGATCAAATTCCCGTTCTAACCGTTCTTGGATTATATCCATATGTAACATTCCCAAAAACCCAATCCGAAAACCAAAACCTAATGCTTGCGAACTTTCCGGTTCGTAGGTTATTGAGGCATCTGATAACCGTAATTTATCTAGTGATTCTTTTAAATTCGAGTAATCATCAGCGTCAACCGGATAGATGCCACAATACACCATTGGTGTTAATTTTCGATAACCTGGCAACGGTACCTTAGCCAAGTTATTGACTTTTGTTACGGTGTCACCAACATTCACCGTTTCAATTGATTTGATTGCGGCTGCGAAATATCCAACATCACCAGCAGACAAATATTCTCGTTGTTCTTCCTTTGGGGTGTGAACTCCAACTTCGGTTACTTCAAAAATGGCATTGGCTGCCATCATTTTGATCTGGTCGCCTTTTTTTAAAATTCCGTTAACGATTCGGACTAAGGGGATTACACCTCGGTATGAATCATAAAACGAATCGAAAATTAAAGCTTGGAGTGGGGCTTCAGAATCCCCTTTAGGGGCAGGAACAAGGTTAACAACCGCTTCGAGGATTTCTCTAATACCGATGCCTTCTTTTGCGGAACATAAAATCGCGCCGGAGGCATCAAGGCCTATTGTTTCTTCAATTTCGTGACGAACCTTTTCTGGATCGGCATTGGGAAGATCGATTTTATTAATAGCCGGAATAATTTCCAAATTATTATCTAATGCAAGATAAACATTGGCCAAGGTTTGAGCCTCGATGCCTTGACTGGCATCAATGACTAAAATCGCACCTTCGCAGGCGGCTAAAGATCGCGATACTTCGTAAGTAAAGTCAACATGACCAGGAGTATCAATTAAATGAAATGTATAGTATTCGCCATTTAAAGCAAGGTATTGCATCGCTACGGAATTAAGTTTGATCGTAATCCCACGTTCGCGTTCTAAAGACATCGAATCAAGGTATTGATCTTTCATATCTCGCATTGATACAGCCCCGGTCATTTCTAAGATCCGGTCAGCTAATGTTGATTTGCCATGATCGATATGGGCAATAATTGAGAAATTGCGAATATGGCTTTGGCGTTTGATCAACTCGTCTTTATTAAGCATCAGCACAATTCCTCCTATTTTGCGTTATTATAACCAAAAATTGATTATAATATATTTCTAATGAATATTTTACCATAAAAGTAGTATTCTGAAGAAAAAAAGCACCCTTTAGGATGCTTTTTTAGTCAGATAATCTGTAAGCCATGTTCTGTACCCATTTCTGAGTGGCAATCATTTATCTTCGGCCAAAGCCGTCAGTAAGTCAGATTCGCTTCTCCAACCCACCGTTCCCCTACCAAAATTTGGGTTTCTAGCTTGAGGGGTTTACCGCGTTTCATTTTCGCATATTTTGCGAAACTCGTCTCTGTGGCACATTCAGGGTACTTTGGCCTTTAACTTCCATTTTCCCGCCGTCACCGTCTCCGGTGCCTGAACTTATTTTTTCGTTCAGCACAATCACTACGGGCATCACAGCCCGTGCTAGCATGGACTTTCCTAACACCGAAGTGCTCGATTGCCCAATTATCTGACACTATTTATTATATCACAATTATTCTTGTTGCGGCTGTTGTTTGCGAAGACCTTCTAAAACGGCTTTACGGGAAAGGTCAACTCGGCCTTTATCATCGACACCGATAACCTTAACGGTGATAACGTCACCAAGTTTGACCACATCTTCAGTATTTTCAACGCGTTTAACATCTAGTTTAGAAATATGACATAGTCCTTCTTGCCCGGGCCATAATTCCACGAAAGCGCCAAATTTTTCAACGCGTGTAACTTTTCCTGTATATACAGCCCCGATTTCAACATCTTTGACAAGATCTTCGATCATCTTGGCGGCTTGGTTAACAAAATAGAGATTTTCATGCATAATGGTAACGCGTCCATCTTGTTCAATATCGATTTTGACGTTGCCACATTTTTCAATAATTGCCGAAATGATTTTTCCACCCGATCCGATGACATCACGGATTTTATCGGGAGCAATCCGCATAATTTTGACTTTTGGTGCGTACTTAGATACTTCTTTACGCGGTTCTGCAATCGCGGCAATCATCACTTCAAGAATTTCCATCCGACCTCTTTTAGCTTGCTCTAAAGCTTCACTCAAGATTGCTTTGGAAATACCGCTGCATTTAATATCCATTTGCAAGGCTGTGATGCCATCTTTAGTACCAGCAACCTTGAAGTCCATATCACCAAAATGATCTTCTAGGCCCTGAATATCGGTTAAAATTGTGTAATTATTATCTTTTTTTATTAAACCCATCGCGATGCCAGCAACTGGTGCTTTAATCGGGACACCAGCAGCCATTAATGACATTGTGCCTGAACAAATTGTTGCTTGCGAAGAGGAACCATTAGATTCCAAGACTTCAGAAACAACCCGAACAGTGTATGGAAATTCGTCTTCGGTTGGCATAACTTGTAGTAATGCGCGTTCGCCTAAGGCACCATGACCGATTTCCCGTCTTCCCGGTGAACCATAACGGCCAGTTGAACCAACGGAGTACTGTGGGAAGTTATAATGCAACATGAAACGTTTGCCTTCTTCGATAGTCGCATCATCAATGATTTGTGCTTCGCCTAAAGCACCAAGGGTGGTGGTGGCAAAGACTTGGGTTTGGCCGCGAGTAAAGAGGGCCGAACCATGAGTTCGCTCAAACAAATCTATCTCCGCAGCGAGGGGACGAATTTCGTCTACTTTGCGGCCATCGGGACGGATTTTATCGACTGTGATTAAGCGGCGAACTTCATTGACTTCGATTTCTTCTAAGACTTTGGCTACAAACATTAAGCGGATAGCAATCTCATCTTTGTCAAAACCAGCTGTTTTATATTTCGCTTCTAAAGTATCCTTGATTTCATTGCCGATATCTTCAATGGTGTTTTGGCGTTGAAGTTTTTCAAAAATCGATACCGATTTAGTGATTCGACCGCTATCCAATGCGTAAACATCAGCGCGAATATCTTCAGGAACCGTTATCAAGGGAATTTCCATTTTTGGTTTTGCGCAAGCAGCGATGATTTCTTCTTGGAAAGCTACTAATTCTTTAATTTTTTCATGACCGAACATAATTGCCTCTAACATGTCAGCTTCGGTAACCTGTTTGGCACCGGCTTCAACCATATTGATAGCATCTTTGGTTCCCGCAACAGTTAAATCGATATCCGATTGAGCCATTTGTTCAGCGGTAGGATCACAGATAAGTTCACCATTAATTCGACCAACCATGACACCGGCAACAGGACCATTGAATGGTACTCCGCCTAATCCCAAAGCTAAGCTGGAGCCAAGTAAAGCTGACATTTCTGGTGAATTATCATAATTAACTGACATGACGGTGCTGATAATTTGAACTTCGTTGCGGAAGTTATCATCAAAAAGTGGTCTTATCGGTCGGTCAATGACACGGCAAACCAAGGTTTCATGCTCCGTTGGCCGGCCTTCGCGTCGTAAAAAACCTCCAGGAATTTTTCCTACCGAGTATAATTTTTCTTGGTATAAAACCATTAATGGGAAGAAATCACCAGCAGAAGGCTCTTTGCCAACAACACAAACGGACAAAACTGCCGTATCATCGAAACGGACTAAAGCCGCTCCCGTGGTTTGCTTAGCCAGTTGTCCAACTTCAACGACCAACTTACGACCGCAAAAAGTTTTGGTAAAAATTTGTTTTTCGTTCATTACTATTCCTCTTTTCTCCATGAATCTGATTTTTCGGGGGCTTTTCTGCCCATATTTAAGGCGCCAACGAGTTGCAATTAAACCCTTGCGGCGTTTCTTACAAATAATAAGCACCCAAACGATGTTGGGTGCTTTCATGCCAATTGACTATCGTCTGAGTCCGAGTTTTGCAATGACTGCTTGATAGCGGTCATTAGAAATGGACTGCAAATAGTTAAGCATACTCCGACGTTTTCCAACTTTGATCAATAGACCGCGTTTGGAATGGAAATCGTGTTTATGCACCAACAAATGTTGGTTTAATAATTCGATTTCTTTCGTTAGTAATGCGACTTGGACTTCCGGTGAACCGGAGTCGCCTTCTTTTGTCCCAAAATCTTTGACGATTTCATGGGTCAATTCTTTGCTTAATGCCATTTGTTTTTTCCTCCTATGATACTGACTTACCTGGATCCGAAGCAATCGTTGGAGTGTCGGTTGTTTCCGGTTCAGGCGCAAAAATTATTATATCATATGCCTCTTGCTTATGCAAGGGAAATTTCTTGTGATTATAGCATGCTTTCGAGGCCTTTGAGAATAACATACATTGAGTAGGTGTCTTGTTGGCAATATGCTAAAAGATTATTGATGGTACTCTGTCGTTCACTAGTTTCAATTTCCCCAAACCGAGCATATTGCAGATAAGCCATCATTCCGTTTGCAATTGGTAATCCCTCATATCCGCTCGCATCAAACAGTGGCAATACTTTTTTGAGCGAATAACTACCACCCATTTGCGGGTGATAATAATTGTATGAATCGGCAATTTCTTTGGGGAATCCACGAGCCGCAAAAAAATCATAATCATTTTTTAAAACGCGAAGTAAATCGAAGAGTCGTGAAGCGATCTCATTAAGTCGTTTGGCATATGCAGGGAACATAGTTGCTAATTCCATAAGTCGATTTTTTTCAAAAGTTTTATTATAAACAATTACTGAAGAATCTCCTTCTGGAATAGCTAATAAGAGGCTTTTAATCAAGTCTTCGCGATGATCTCCTTCTGAGGTGTCAATATATTCATAATGGGTTTTTGGATTGTTTTTTTCTAAATATCCCCGTTTAGTCTGGACGTGAACAGAAAATTGAAAAACGCTTTGTGAATAGGGGGATTCACCACGAAAACGGGGAATAATTGCTGGATAAGCTTCAAAATCGAGATAGTACAGTGGATAACAAAGGGTATCTAATATCGCTTTGACTTTTGGTTTGTTTATGAAGGTATAATCATTTTCAACACAGTATCTTTGCATTAGGTTTTTTTCTCTTTGAAGCCACGAAATCGGAATGTCGAGCATGTCAACAACTCCTTCATTGATTAAATCATATGTGTCGTGACAAATATCAGTTTTCTTCGGTCCCTCCGCAAATCCAAGATGTTGCTGGAAATAATGGAAGATGGAATTGTTTTTCGGAATATGAGAGAAACAATAGTCAGCAAACTGACATTCAAAAGAGGTATTTTTTTGACATTCGTTTTTAACTAATTGGCAAGGTGAATCATCGTTAAGATTGATATGATTAAGCATCCGGTATAAATCAATCTCAATGGTTTCCGTTGTATCTGCTATGATTGCGGAAACATCAAACAAAGAAATAAGATTAAAATCAGCTTTCGGTTGCAAATCGGGATTACCATCATAAACATACTGGTGGTTGAGCATCACCAGATACGATTTGATTGTTTGATGCGGATAGAGTTTGTGAAGAATATAGGCTTTAAAAGCCAAATCAAAGAAATGACGACCACTGTCATTTCTCCGATCAGTCAATTTCTCTAATCGATCGGAAAAATTGGAATGAATGGTTGTGGATATCTTCGTTTTTTTGTATGTATAAATACCTTGTTCATTTTTAGTAAAAAATTGATATTTGGTTTTTCCCAAATTATATTTCCAGTTAATCAACTCTTTATCAGTCACTGGCAAAACGGTAAATGCATATAAAGTATCAGAATAAAAACCCATTAAATCCAGACGCGCCAAAAGCGGATCTCCTGAAGCGAAATTTACCGTAATTTTTTGATTTTGCGACCACATCACATCGGGATAAAGGGATTGAATTTTCGCATAAGCAATCGCTTTTATGGCATATACGGCTTTCGATGTCACCTCTGCATGCAGTTGTTTTTTTTGCACCGTTTCATCTGGATCATCTTCATCCACAGTCGATTGATAGTTGTTTTTTACAGATAAACATTTTAATGCCAGATATTTATCATCTTGGGATGAGGAATTCATCTGTCTTGCCGACATGCGGCTATCCAAAGCGGCATAACGGCGGCACCGAAGATAATTTAACAGATCAATCGTGGTGATAATCATGGAATTCCTCCGTTCCTCTGATGTGTCATATCCATTCTCAGTATATCACACTTGCGAAAAAAAATATAAAAAAAACTCCTTAAAGGAGTTTAGATACTGTTCAAAAGACCGATTAACTCACGTTGATGAATATTATCTCCATATGGGTTTTGACTGGTATAATTTTCCAAAATACCCAAAAACTCATATATATCGTACCACTTTATTGTTAGATTTGCTTGTTTTTCGGCTTCGGTCAAAGTTTGACGATTTACGTCTTCAGAGATGACATTACAACGAAAAAAATGGGATTCCCAAGTTTCATTGGCAAAATATTCCATAACGACACAAGTTTGGTCTCCTACTGTAACGATAACTCCGGTTTCCTCAGTGATTTCTCGGGCGCAACACTGAGCAAAAGTTTCATTGGGTTCAACACCACCACCCGGAAGGTTGAACACATCGGTTGTCTGCCAATATTCGCCCAAAATCTTATCATTTTTAATGACTATCCCCCGACAGGAGATGTGCCTATTTTTCAGCGCGATATGAGCCCGGTCAATTCCATCCGCAAAAATTTCGATTATCATTTAATTGCCTCCAAAATTTTGTACACTGAATTTTTAAATAAGTCGATAAGGGGTCCAATCGCCACTCCGAAAATTATTGTTGCGGCACCAATGTAAAACCATTGTTCATAATGCCCGAAGATGATTCCGAAGATGACGGTTAAGACTAAGGCTAGCATTTCTCCAATGAGTTTACCTCGTCCGTAAGTCGAATGAATTAAAACACCAATACCATAGCATAATTCATCAAGAGCTGGTAAAGGAAAATGACAATACGTAACCATATTCAGTCCAATAGCACATATAAAAAGTGATCCCCCAAGGTATAAGAGGTTCCAAAACAATCCCATTGTCGCAACGCTTGGAACCACCAGTTCTAATAAATCGATAATCCAGCCAACATAGGTGCTAACAACAAGAGGGAATAGAATCCATAAAGTGATTTTTTTCTTTTGAATCGCATAAGCAATTGGTAATAAGATCAAAGCAATCAAGGGATTTAAATACTTGTATGCCAATGGAATTCCGATATTAAGGTTGCGGTAGAAAGCATCCCAAGCATCCATTCCGAGATTGGTTTTAAGCATCAAAGTGACGCATACACCCAAAAACGCTAAACCAATCAAGTATATCATGATGTTTTTGAATGTAAATTTCATAGTAAATCTCCTTAAATATCTGAAGGCTTAAAAACTGTTTAAACTAAGATTCTTGAGTCTGTTATTCCATCCAATTATGCTTTAACAGCCAAAAGCAAGTAAAGAAAACCGCCTAGTAACCTAGGCGATTATCGTTATTTGAGTAAAGCAAAATCCAAGACTTCATCAATAGTTTCGGCAAACCCGAATTCTAAGACATCCAAAACTTCTTTGGGAATTTCGTCAAGGTCCTTCTCGTTGCCTTTGGGGATGATGACTCGCTTCAATCCGCTACGAGCAGCAGCGATACATTTTTCTTTCAATCCCCCAATAGGTAAAACCCGACCCATTAATGTGATTTCTCCGGTCATACCGGTGAACCGATCAACCTTCCGATTTGATAAAGCCGAAACGATGGCAGTCGCAATTGTGACGCCAGCGGAAGGTCCATCTTTAGGAATGGCCCCTTCAGGGACATGGATATGGATATCGGTTTTTTCAAACAAATCGGGATTAATCCCATATTTTTGCGCATTGGATCGAACATATGAAAGTGCTGCCATGGCTGATTCCTTCATCACATTTCCTAAATTTCCAGTTAGAACCAAAGCATTCTTCCCTTCAAAATGGGTTGCTTCAACGTCAAGAGTGTCGCCACCAGCAACGGTATAAGCTAGTCCTGTTACGACACCAATCATGTTTTCATTACGAACTTGATTATTATGGAACAATGGTTTGCCAAGGTAATTAACCAGATTTGGTACATCGACAGTAACTAGACTTAGTTTATTTACTAATATTTCTTTGATTGCTTTGCGAACGATAGAACCAAATAAACGTTCTAACTGACGCACACCGGCTTCACGAGTATAGTCTTTAATAATAGTTCTAATCGCTTCATCAGTAAAAACAATCTTGTCCATTTCCAAGCCGTGGTTTTCCACTTGCTTCGGAAATAAAAATTTGCGAGCAATGTGGAATTTCTCAATTTCAGTATATGAAGATAATTCAATTACTTCCATCCGATCGCGAAGTGGGGCGGGAACATTTTCTAGATAATTGGCTGTACTGATAAAAATAACCTTTGATAAATCATAGTTTTCTTCAATATAGTGATCACTGAAAAATTGATTTTGCTCCGGATCAAGAACTTCTAAAAGCGCCGATGAAGGATCATTGCGTTCATCGACAACCAATTTGTCGATTTCATCAATTAAGAAAACCGGATTAACTACTCCAGCTTTGATCATTCCGCTGATGATTCTGCCAGGAAGCGCACCGACATAGGTGCGGCGATGGCCACGAATCTCAGCTTCATCCCTAACACCACCAAGTGATGTTTTGACGAATTTGCGATTTAGGGCATTGGCAATAGATTTAGCAAGGGACGTTTTTCCTGTTCCTGGGGGTCCATATAGACAGAGAATGGTTTGGGGATTTTTTCCGGTAAGCATCTTGACGGAAAGGTATTCGATAATCCGTTCTTTGACTTTATCGAGGCCGTAATGCGCCTGTTCAAGTTTGTCGATAGCAACGGTAATATCCTTTTCATCTTCCGTTTGTTTGGCCCAAGGAATACTGATTAAAGTTTCTAAATAAGTTCTAACCACACTTGATTCAGCAGAGCTGGTGGAAAGATATTCAAACCGTTTCAACTCTTTTAAGGCTTTGTCCTTAACATCTGCCGGCATATCGGATTTTTCAATAGCTTCCAGCAGTTTTTTTACATCGTCGTCTTTGCCATCACCGAGTTCTTCCTGAATGGCACGCATTTTCTCACGCAAATAATACTCTTTTTGACTTTGATCGGTCGATTTGCGTACCGATTCATTGATTTTGCTTTCTATTGACTGCAGATTTTTCTCTTTTTGGATATCTTCTAATAAAAACTGCAAACGTTTGTTAATCGAAATTGTGATTAGATATTTAACTCTTTCGTTTTCCGTAATTCTTAATTCTGAAGCTATTAAATCACAAAGTCGGTCACTAGTGATACCCCCTTGCATGGAATCAAGGATCTTTTTGGAATCGCGGAAAAGAAATTGCGCGTTTTCCACTACTTCCTTGGAAACCATTTTAAGAAGGACTTGTTCTTCATCTAAATTCTCGGGATGAATCACCAAACTGGTGAAGTCAACAAGGAAAAACGGTTCTTTAGCAATCAAATCATTGACCTGAACGCGACAAACCGGTTCGAATTTTATTTTGAAGTTTCCGTTTGGTAATTTTATTTTTACTGAAATCCGTGCTAACAATCCGACTTGAATCAGGTCAGAAAGCTCTGGTTCGGTTATTTCAGGATTGTTCTGAAACAGTAAAACGACATATCCATCACGGTTGGTTTCGGATTCAAAAATGGCGTTTTTAGAGAAATCCCTGCCCACTTCAACACGAACATCGGAATTGGGTAAGAAGATGACTCCACGAACCGGAACGGCTGGCAGTCGGTCATTATAAATGCGATTGGCTTCATACATAATATCACCTCGCTGATGATGTAATATAACATTGGTAAGTATTTACTAACCATATGACTATTATACTTCATATAATTTTATCATTTTTTTGATAAATCGTCAATTAAATGTGTCGGCAACTAAATAGAAAAAAGCCCGATGATTTTCCGGGATTTATCCATAAAATCATCAGGCTTTGCATATATACTAAGATTATTCGCTAATAACAACGTTAGCTACAATAAAATCAATGGCTTTGCGGAAGACTACTTCCTCAGTTATGGCAGCTACGGGGATAGAAGCTTTTGCTTGTTCTAAAGTAACATTCTGACTTTTGTACTGCTCAATGATTTCTAAGTATTTGGCTTCAATTTCTTCTGCCGAGACTTCGATTTTTTCTTGTTTGCCGATGGCCTCAATTACCAACTGAGAGCGAATGGTTCGTAAAGCTTCTGCGTCAATTTCCTTGTCATATTCTTCTTTGGTTTTACCCATATATTGTAAATATGTATCAAAATCAACACCATATTGTTTGATTTGACGGTTAGCATTTTCCCGAATCCGATCGGCTTCTTCTTTAATCATTTCTTCAGGCACTTCGAAAGTCGCATTATTCGTGGCTTGTTCGACAGCGGAATTAGAGATTTTATTAGCGTTTTGTTCGCGTTTTCCCGTTTCAATATTGGTTTTAACGTGGATTTGATATTCAGCAATCGTTGTGATTCCTTCTAGATTTAAATCTTTAACAAAATCATCAGTAAGTGTCGGAACAACACGTTGTTTGATTTCATGAAGTTTAACGGCAAAAATCGCTTCTTTACCTGCTAAAGTCTTTTCATGATACTCGGCTGGAAAAGTGACAACCACATCTTTGGCATCACCAGTATTCATCCCAATCATCTGTTCTTCGAAGCCAGGAATAAATTGGTTTGAGCCAATGACCAATTCATAGTTTTCACTGGTTCCACCCTCAAATTTAGTTCCATCAACAGTTCCTGAAAAGTCAAAGACGGCAGTGTCATTGGTTTCTAAGCCGCCAACTTCTTTTAAAACCATTTCAGCGTTACGGTTAAGTTCCCGATCAATCTCAGCAGCAATTTCACTTTCAGTAGCTTCATCAGATACTTTTTTTACCTGTAAACCTTTATATTCGCCTAGTGTGATTTCTGGTTTTACAGCGACGATAACTTCATATGTGAAATCAACGCCCCGCTTAACGGATTTGAAATCAAAATTGATTTTTGGTTGAGCTACTACTTCAATATGGTTTTCCATAATAGTATCGTAATAGGTATCTTGTAAAGCGTGATTGACGGCTTCTTCATATAGTGATTCAACACCATATTTGGCTTCATAGATGTTTCGAGGGGCATGGCCCTTACGAAACCCCTTAATTTCTACATCTTTGTTGATTTCTTCAAAGGCATGATCAAGAGCATGCTCAAACAAATCTTTGGATACAAGCACTTCAAAACGGACTTTTGATCCACTCAGTTTATCAATTATCATATTGGTTCCTCCGGAAAAATTTTTACTCGTTTGTTATTATATCAAAGTGAAAGCTCAAATGCAATCTTTTTGAATCCTCAACTGGCCTTTTCAAATAAAGATTTGATTCGAGAAGGCAACTTCTTTATTGACTCGCCAATTACCGAAGGAAACAAAAGAATGGCTTCTCCAAAAGCATTTTTTCGGATTTGTTGTTTGGTTTGCCCTTTTAGGTTCATGAATAAATAGTTACGGCAAATGATTCCCACTCGTAACGATAACAAGGCATTTCCTGCTCCTTGAGCTAATGATCCGGTAATAATCTTTAAAAAGGGAATTTCATTCAGCACATTAAGACTTTGCGAAGGAAACAACTCATTAAAATTAATATCTTCTAAGGATTCAGCGATGATGGCCGATGACATGATATTGACTGAGAGTTTTCCTAACGAAGCATAACTGGGTCGAAAGCCGCATTTGATGACGAGTTCTTTGATTAATCGCAGATTGATTGTCAAAACTGCAATTAAATCTAACCGTCCGTTTTGAGAAATGGCGGTAGATAAAAAAACAGTTTCGGCATGTTGAACAATGATTTTGTTTAGTTCTTTTTTGATTGTCTCGTCAAAGACTTTTCCCAGTGAATTTTTAAGTAGCATCGGATCGGATAAACTTTCTGATAGGGTTTGTTTTTCACCATCAGACAAGTATGATTCGGTAATCAGATTTTTTGCCACCTTGTTGTACATCTGAAAATTGCGTTTTGCATTATCTTCTTCGCTAAACAATGAATCCATCGAAAACGTTGGCGAAAAGGAAACGATCATTACTGGACGGATGATTAATAGAAAGAATAAGATGATTGCTACCACATAAAAGGCATATTCGACGTATGGTGAAAGCGACCGTAATCGTTCACCCAAATCCAAAACGCTACTAATCAGAATTAAGATCAAAAATAGAAACGCTCCGATTCCTAACGTAATCCAAAATGCTTTACCGAGTTTTTTCATGGGTTACCTCTCTCTCATCGAAAAATCGATTTATAGTTTCAAAATCCTGATGCAATTGAGCAATTAGCTCGGTCTTAGATGCAAACTTGATATCATCACGAAGGAAAAACTCAAAAGCCAAACCGATTTTCTTTCCATATAATGATTCATCATATTGAAAGACATTTGTTTCTAAAGTGACATCACAACCGTTGAAAGTCGGATTTTTCCCAACATTAGTCATCGAACGATATGCGATGCCATCAATGATAACTGTAGTGGCGTAAACACCAATGTGAGGTAGAAAAAACCCATCATAATCGATATTTGCCGTAGGGTATCCTAACGTTTTTCCGCGTCCCTGACCAAAAATGACGGTTCCATCAATCGAATAGGTTTTCCCTAACAAACGATTCGCTGACAGGATTTTTCCATTGCTTAATAGATAGCGAATCCGCGATGAACCAACCTTTTCGCCTTCATCAGTAAATTCAGGAATGACTGTTGTCACAAACTCTTGATGTGCTTTAAGCGATTCAGTATTTCCCAGTCCATATCGGCCAAAAGAAAAATCAAAACCCACAACCACGGTATTTGCCTTTATTAGGAAACGGTTTATGAATGCTTCTGCTTGTAGATTTACTAAGGCTTGATCGACTTCAAGAACATAAAAACAATCAAATCCCATTTGTTTTGCATAAGCAATTTTCGCCTCTAAAGGCGTTAAAAAGTAATACTGTTCATTTTTGATAAATGCCATCACCTGTGTGGAAAACGTCATCATTGCCGCAGGCAAGCGCTTGGCTTTAGCGATGGCTATCGTTTCTGATATTAACAATTGATGAGCAATATGAATGCCATCGAAAAACCCGATACAAAGAACAATATCGGCTTCTTCAATCATACTATCAGAATGTAAATAGCGAATTATCATATTAACATCACCGACAATCTCATCAAATTAATCTGTTCGTCATATCCATAAATGGCCAAAGGTGTGTTCGAAGAATCATAAATTATGGTATCAAACAAGCCTGAAAACAGTTTGGTGTCAAGAAATGCTCCATTTAATACTTTGGTTTTGTTATTATCGTTAACAACTAATGTTGGCATATGCAAAAATGGTAGTGGATCAAGTAACCGATAGTTGCCCTTAATTACTTCCGCAAACGATTGGACACTTGCGATGTCAAAAACTCCTACGCTAGTGCGACGCAAGTTAAGCATTGTTCCATAGGAATTAAGCATTTTGCCTAAGTCATGGCAGATAACCCGAATATATGTGCCTTTGCTACATTTAACTGAGAATGAAAACCTTATGACTCCATCAATGTTTTGAATCGGTGTTATACGATTGATTTCATCAATGGTAATGGTCCGTGGCTCTACATAAGGAATACTTTGGTTAAGTCGTGCGTATTCATAAAGCTTTTTACCATCCACTTTAATGGCAGAGTATGCCGGTGGATACTGCTTTGAAACACCCAGAAAACGACTCAGAGTATGGTCAATATCTATATCCGAAAGAGGTAAACATGTCTTAGTGTTTGTCACTTTTCCAGTCGCATCAAAGGTGTCTGTCTCATACCCGATAGCCACTTCAGCGACATATGACTTTTCATGTTCGGTAAAGTACTTAACCAGTTTGGTTGCCTTACCAAGGCAAAGCACTAAAACCCCAGTGGCAATGGGATCAAGAGTACCCGTATGACCAATCCGACTTTCGCCGATGGCTTTGCGAATCTTGAAAACAACATCGTGACTGGTCATACCATAAGGTTTATCAACTAGAAGAATTCCATCCATCATCTCACCCCTATCACAATGTAGTATTTGTCTGCTGATTTATCAAGTATTTTTGGTAATCCATGCTAGAAGCGTTTCATAATCATACGAACCGGCGATGCGGTCAATGACAATGCCTTCTTTAAGAATGATTAATGTCGGGACACCTTGAATTCGAAACTGATTGACTAGATGTTTGTGAGTATCTACGTCAACTTCAATTATTTCGCCTTGAAAAGCAAGTTCAGCTGCTTTCAAAACGCGTCTAATTGAACGACAAGTTCCACACCAGGAAGCGCTGAAACATAAAATAATGGTGCCACTGGCAAATAACGGTTCGAGTCGCGATTGCGTTTCTTCGTTATATGTGTGAATCATCTTTTCACCCTCGTTACTTGAAATTGACCACGGTCACTCCAGCGCCGCCTTCGTTCATACCGCCAGCACGGAAACTTTTTATCTGTGGATGCTTTTTCACATATTCTAAGACACCTTTACGCAGTGCTCCTGTCCCATATCCGTGGATAATATGGCCAAATTCCAAATTATTTACAAGACAATCATCGATATATTTATCTAACATTGTCATGGCTTCTTCATAGCGGCATCCTCGCAAATCGAGTTCAAGCTTACTCATCGTAAAGCGGGATACTGTGACTTTATTTTTTGATCCGTCAATGGTGTCTTTTTTTACAAATTCCAGTTCTGATTCGTTAAAAGTGGAAGTCAAAATACCCATTTGCACTTCAAATTTACCACCCGAAAGCGACTTCATCACTATCCCTTGTTTCTGATAAGGAATGACATTAACGATATCACCAGCGTAGATTGGGTGAGAATTAATTTTTTGTAAAGATAAAGACTCGGAACCAAGCTGCTTAACAACATGTTTCAAACGCGCTAATTCATGTTCCTTAAACTTTTCCGATTTCTTCATCTCATCAAGTTCTTTTATTAAAGCTACCGCATCATTCTTTGTGTCTTCAATTATCTTAACTTTTGCTTTTTCCAAATCAATGGCTGCCTGATTTTGAGCTTTGCGAGATGCAGCAATTGTTTCTTCTAATTCCGTGTTTTTTTTCTCGAGTAAATGTTTGGCGTTCCGATATTCATCGATTTCACGGTTTAGTTCGATACTTTGCCGTTCGAGCTTCTTAATAATATCGGATGTGTCAGTATCAAAAGACAAGGATACTTCTCTTGCATGCTTGACAATCTTGTCATCGAGACCAAGACGTGAGGCGATTTCTAAAGCATTTGAAGTTCCTGGCGTTCCAATCTGCAATCGATATGTCGGTTGCAATGTATCGATATTAAATTCAACCGACGCGTTGACAACATCATCTTTATCAAAAGCATATACTTTTAACTCCGGATAATGCGTCGTAACCATTGTGAAAACATCTTGGTTGCGGATTTCTTCAAGGATACTAATTGCCAAAGAAGCGCCTTCCTTTGGATCGGTACCAACGCCTAATTCATCCAGCAAAATCAGTGAATGGGTTGACAAATTACGAAAAATACTGATGATTTTACTAATGTGAGATGAAAACGTTGACAATGACTGTTCGATTGATTGTTCATCGCCAATATCAGCAAATATATTCGCAAAAACAACTGTTTTTGAGAGTTCGTCCACGGGAATTAACAAACCAGCTTGTACCATAGCAGATAATAAGCCAAGGGTTTTTAAGGCAACTGTTTTACCACCCGTATTGGGGCCAGTTATGATAATCGTCCGATATTTATGAAAGCGAATGGTATTGGCAACGACCGTTTCTTTGGGAATCAGTGGATGTCTTGAATTTAGTAACATGATTTCATCAGTGGTTATTTCTGGCCTGGTTGCGGATATGGCAATTGCATATTTAGCCTTGGCAAAAATAACATCTAAATCTGTCAAAATAGCGAAATTATTGGCCAGTGGCTGATAATCTTCCATGACTAAACCGGATAAGCGGGCAAGGATGCGTTCAACAGCCGCTATCTCTTGAAAATATAAGGTTTGAATCGAGTTATTTAGTTCAACGCAGCCTTCCGGTTCAATAAAAACTGTTTCTCGGCTCGCTGATTGATCGTGAATGATTCCTCGAAAACTATTTTTATATTCGGCTTTTACCGGCAATACCAACCGATTATTTCGAATTGTGATAATTGTATCGGTTAGGCGGTTTGCTTCTGATCGTAACATGCCTTCCATTTTTTCGTTAATCCGCTTTTGATTGATTGCTAATTTGGATCTAACCGATGCTAGTTCCTCAGAGGCATCATCATAGACATAGCCTTTCACATCGATGCATTTGTCGATTTCTTGTTTTAAATGATGCAAAGGTACTAGCTCATCGAAATAATGACTCATGGCAACACAAGGTAATTCCAATTGCCGTACCTTACGGATAAAGCGCTGATTTTCAGCGATTGCCATAACTAAACTGACAACACGCAAAAGTTCTTCGATTGATAAAGTCGACCCTACTCTTGCCCGTTTTAACGATTCAGACAAATCCAATACCCCAGTCATTGGCGCAGAATCATAACGCTCAATCATGGTTTTGGCTTCAGATACTTCATCAAGCCGACGCTTCACTTCATTGATATCGGAACTCGGTTCGATTGCTAAAACAAGCTGCTTACCAAGATCGGTTTCAGCGTATTGGCGAACTATTGCCAAAACTTTGGGGTACTCGAGGATTATTTGATCAACTAACATCGGATTCACCTGCTCTATCTCTTCTATTTTAACACAATTCATGGTAAAATATACACGGATGTGAGATTATGAATTACATTTTTGGAATCGATAAATCGCGACTCAACGACCTTTTAGAGTATTATAAAGACTGGGAAACAACCACCGACAATCCCAATGCATTGGTGGTTTTTCGTGCATCTGATGTTGTCATTACCATCTATAAAACTCTTAAGGTTATGATTCAAGGCCCTAGTGCCTATGAAGAATATTTAATGTGGTCGGAATTGTTAGAATTCGAACCAGTGATCGAAAAGGTTATCCCAAGTATCACCTTAACTCCTCAAGAACGTTCGCCGTTCTATTTTACTTCAAGTTTTGGCTCTGATGAAGTCGGCACTGGTGATTACTTCGGACCCATCGTTGTTTGTACCGCTTTTGTGGACAAAAATATGATCTCTCAACTGGAAGCAATGCATATCCGGGATTCAAAACAAATGGATGATGAGATGATTTTACATGTGGGTGAAGCTTTGATGAAACTAGTGCCCAATGTTACTTTGATTGTCGATGATCACAAGTATAATCAATTAGTTCAAGATGGATACAATTTAAATAAAATGAAGGCATATCTGCATAACCATGCAATCCAAAAATGTATGCAAAAAATCAAGCAACCTTACGATTATGTCATTTTAGATGCGTTTTGTTCAGAAGATCAATATTATGCATATTTGTCCGATGTCAAAGCCGTTCGAAAAATCACTTTCTTCACTAAAGCTGAGTCTGTCCATATTGCCGTAGCTACAGCTTCGGTTATAGCTCGTTACACCTTCTTAAATGAAATGCAAAAGATCAATCAAATGATTGGTATTGTCTTACCTTTAGGAGCTTCAGCAGCTGTCGATTTAATTGGCAAACGCATTGTTTTAGAACATGGATTTGCTTTTTTAGACAATATCGCTAAAACGAACTTTAAAAACACCGAGAAAATTCGCTCTTTGTTACCAAACAAATAATTTTTTTTGGTGATGAAACTTTTATTTTCAATTATAGTTTATTTTTTCCCTTTCAAAAACAACTGGCCGCCGTTTGGCGACCAGTTGTTTTTGATAAATCGTTATTAAATCCTAATGGTTTTCAAATATTCGGCGAAATATAATGGCAGCGGGGTACTAAACTCCATAAACTGTTGCGAACGCGGATGCGTAAATCCGATCGTCGCCGCATGTAAAAATTGGCCGTGTTCATCATCGATATGATGTTTGTTATATACTGGGTCATTAGTAACCGGAAAGCCTATTTTAGCCATATGAACTCTGATTTGATGCGTCCTCCCGGTTTCGAGAACACATTTGATGAGGGTTTTATCGGCAAAGCGTTCCAAAACCGAAAAATGGGTAACCGCATTTTTTCCGTTTTCAACGACTGCCATGCGTTTCCGGTCCTTAGTATCACGGCCAATTGGCATATCAATCGTCCCCTTTTCGTTGGAGATCAATCCATCGACTAAAGCAATATATTCGCGTTTTGTTACTTTCTCGGCTAACTCGGCAGCTAAAACCATATGGGAAAAATCATTTTTGGCAACCATCAATAATCCACTGGTATCTTTATCAATTCGATGGACGATACCGGGACGGATTTTGCCATTGACACTAGAAAGCGAATTGATATGATACAATAATGCATTAACTAAAGTGTGTTCATATGATCCGGGGGCTGGATGCACTACCATTCCAGTGGGTTTGTCTACAATTAAAACATCATCATCTTCATAAACTATTGTCAAAGGGATATTTTCCGGTGTCAGATTCATCTCTGCAATCGGAACATCCATAAAAACAATCACATCGTTGGGCTGAACCAGATAATGACTGATAATGGGATTGCCATTGACCAAAACCATGTTTTCCATGATTGCTTTTTGAACTAAGGTCCGAGAAAACTGTGGATATAGTTTGGCTATGAATTTATCGATTCTTTGACATTCATCAGTGGAGGAGACGACATACTCAAGCGCTTCTTCAAACTCCGGTCTTGTCATTATTTTTCACCCTTCGTGGTTCCAAAAGCAGTTGATCAAACAGAAAACAACCGATACCGATGGTCAGACACATATCTGCAACATTAAATATGTACGGCCAAATCCCGCGAAAATCGATAAAATCGATAACTTGATGATCATATTGAAAAAGTCGGTCGCAACAATTTCCTAATGTTCCAGCAAAAAGCAATGCCAACGATAAAGAATAGAGCCATAGCTTCGGATTCTTATGATCAATTTTTATGAAAAGAATCACAAAAATGATGCTAGCGATGATTGCGGCACCAATAAAGAAATAATATAACCACCCCGCATCACCACCGATTCCAAAGACCGCACCGGCATTACGGACATAGGTAAAATGAAAGAAATCCTGAATAATCGGTAAAGTCGACCCTTCGGTAACTAATGTCGTTACAATTAATGCTTTTGTCAACTGATCAAGAACTAATAGCAATGCGGCAATAATAATCCATACTAACATTTTCTTCCTCCGTTATACCCACAAGATTGGAATAAACACTACAATGAAAATTATGCCAATAAGTAAGGTAATTGCCATCCAATATCCAGCATTAACACTAATTACCCATTTTGGGTGTGACAAAACCTGTGGCTGTTTTAAAAGTAATGCTTTAAGTGTCAAAGCGTTGATTAAAGCAATATGACCAATAGCAGTGATGAAAATCAAGGCAAACCATAGTTCTTTTAAATAGGAAAGCAACATCAAAACTTCCGCGAAAATGATGTACAAAGGGAATATTGCTAATGTGGCAAAAACAAAACCACCTAAAAAAGCATTTAATATCTTTTTCCATCCATATTCTTGGATGAAAATCGACCATTCATATACAAGTTTCTTCATGGTCATTCACCAAGACCTTCCAAATATGTTATTGTATCTTGAAGCGTCTGAACACCGATTAACCAGCCATCTGGATTAATTCCCAGTTCTTCACACGCCGCCAAAGCCTCAATATAATTATCATTGCTAGTATCAGCCAAATATGGAATAAAGAATATATCAGCACCGAAAAAGTATGCGGTAGCAATCTTTTGCTTGACACCGCCAATATAACCAACGCTACCATCATAATTAATCGTCCCCGTACCAGCGATTTTCATTCCATGAGTTAAATCACCACTTGCCAAGGAGTCATAGATATATAAAGCTGTCATCAATCCTCCTGATGGTCCACCGATATTAGATGGTAATGCGACAAAATCAGGATTGGTCCCATTTTCATCAAGTAAATGATACATCGTTAATGACAAGCCAAAGGCATTTGTATCGGTGTTTTTAGTCAATACTAAAGTATAGTTTTCTCCATCTGCATGACGAAAAGTAAAGGTGTATGATGGTGCTAATCGTGTGTTGATGGCAATGGCATCAGACAATGAGCAAGCCGTGTCAATGATACCATCATTATCGGCATCATTATCACATTCAGAATCCCCTGGTTCGGCATTGAAAGGTAAAACCAATCCATTATCACCAACCATCGAGATAAATTCATCACCGTATTCAATTTGATCATAATAGGATAAATACGAAGCCTTGTCAGACACTAGTGTCTTAATTACTTCAACGACGGTAATTTCGGGTTTCACGGCATTAATAGCTTGATAAGCCGCCACAATAGCCACTTGAACCGAGGTGGTTTTTTGTAACTGACTTATTTGATAGCTTTCGGCATTTGTATGAGTTTTATCAGAAGCAGAAAGCGTATATGTTTCTGTCACATCCAAGAAATAAGCCACCATAAACTGAAAAAATGATGGTCGTTTGACCGACATAATATAGGTTGTTGAAAACGACCCCGCCGGCGAGTTGGAATCATCATAATCAATGCTAACGGTGTCGGATACGTCCGCGAGTCCTCCCGGACAATAAATCGTATAATCAATTGGCCAAATCAGTAAAAACAATAATAGCAGATACGGAAGAAGCAATAGTTTGAATGTCGGCCAATATTTTTCTGCCAGTTCATTCACCAATGGTCACCTTCAGACTGAAGTTCATCAATTTCCGGGTCGTGACCCCAGCTGCCGTTAACATCCTTTTGGAAGCGATATCGGCATCGGTACCGTTATATTTATCACACAGATAAATTATTTCACGAATTCCGGATTGAATAATTAACTTAGCACATTCATTACAAGGAAATAAAGTTACATAGATTCTTGAACCATCCAGCGGAACTGTACAATTTAAAATCGCATTGGGTTCGGCGTGAACGACATAGGGATATTTTGTTTCTAAGAATGCTCCTTCTCGTTCCCAAGGAAAATCATCATCAGAACAGCCAATAGGCAATCCATTATAGCCAATCCCGATAATTCGGTTTTTGATGTTGACAATACATGCTCCGACTTGACTTGAATCATCTTTACTGCGCATGCTTGACAAATATGCAACACCCATAAAATAATCATCCCACGAAAGATAGTTTGTCCGTTTCATATTAATCCTCCATATTCCAGTATGCTTTCGCAATTTCAGCTGCCAAACGACAATTGTTCAAAACCAAAGCGATATTTGCTTGTAATGATTGGCCACCGGTAATTTCCGCTACCTGTTTCAACAAAAACGGTGTCGATTCTTTACCCTGAATTTTAGCTGCTTGCATTGCTTTTAATGCTTGATCAATCGCTTGATCAATCAACTCCGGATCTGCAGATAAAGCTTTGGGAATGGGATTAGTGACAACAATCCCGCCTTGTAAGCCTAAATCCCATTTAGTCTTTGCCAATTGAGCTATAGCTTGGGGTGTCTTTAGTTGATAATTCACTTTGTATGGTGAGGTGCTAAGATAAAATGCTGGTAACGAATCAGTTTGATATCCAAGCACCGGAACCCCTTTTGTTTCCAGATATTCCAATGTTTTTGGTAAATCCAGAATTGATTTTATTCCGGCACAGACGACGCAAACATTCGTATGAGCTAATTCTTCTAGATCGGCAGAAATATCCATGGTGATTTCCGCTCCCCGATGAACACCGCCAATACCCCCAGTAGCGAAGAATTTGATTCCCGCAAGGGCAGATACTATCATGGTTCCCGATACGGTGAGTGCCCCATTTAATTTATTACTTATCACATAGGGAAGGTCACGGCGACTTGTCTTAACAACGGTTTCTCCGGCTTGGCCAATAAGTTCAATTTCGGCGACGGTCAACCCCACTATAATTTTGCCGTCAATAATCGCAATCGTGGCCGGAATCGCGCCAGCTTCGCGCACTTTAGCTTCGCATGCAAGCGCGGTTTTGACGTTTTCAGGATAGGGCATCCCATGGGATATAATCGTCGACTCGAGGGCAACGACAGGTTGCTTGCGAGCTAATGCTTCGTTAACTTCGGGATTAATTTTCAGATAATCGCGCATTATAACCCTCCTATTTCTTTTCGTCATTGGTAATAAGATGCAAATTGACATGACAATATCCGCTGGGATTCTTGTCAAGATAGTGTTGATGATATGTCTCTGCATCGTAAAATGGAGTAGCCATTTTTACATATGTCTCTAACGGTTTTGCATATTTTTTCTGGGCTGTATGTAAAAAAGCGGATATTGGCTCATGGTCCTCAGGATCAAAATAGAAAATAGCACTCCGGTATTGGCTACCAACATCATATCCTTGGCGATTTTTTTGGGTAGGATCAATAATCCGAAAAAAATGTTCCAAAATTTTGAGTAACGGGATGATTTCTTCATCATATTCGATGAGACAGGCTTCAACGTGTCCAGAATTACTGCAAATATCGGTGTATGAGGGATTCTTTGTTTCCCCATCAGTGTATCCAACCGTCGTTGATATAACTCCTTTTAAGCGAGAATAATAGGCTTGAACGCCCCAAAAACAACCACCAGCAAGGATGATTTTTTTCATATTTGTTCCCCTTTCGTTTGCGTTATGAAGGAGTTGATAACATATGATGCCATAAGTAATCCTGCTGTCGATGGAACAGTGCTTGATGACCCGATTTTAACAGCAGTATCCGTTGGTAATAGTGGTGATTCTTGAGAATAAACCACGGGAGTATCCAAAGATAAGCCAGCTGCTTTAACTTTTTGTCGCATCGTTTTTGCTAAAGGACAAATAGAAGTCTCGCTTAACAATGATATTTTTATCATCTCTGGATGAAGTTTATTTCCAAAACCCATCGCGGCGATGATGGGAATCTGAAGTTGGTTCGCTTTTTTTAGTAACGATAGTTTTGCATTCACATAATCTACTGCATCGACAATGAAATCAATTGGCAAATCAAAGACTGAATCAATTGTCGTTTCATCAATAAAGACCGCTTTGCTGATGACTTTAATATCGGGATTGATATCTAACAACCGCTTTTTGGCTACATCTACTTTTCGTAATCCAATCGTTGAATGTAAGGCTAGCAGTTGGCGATTGCTGTTAGTCTCATCGACGATATCATTATCGACAATGACTATCGTACCAATTCCACTTCGGGCTAATCCTTCCAAAGCAAAGGAACCGACACCACCGATGCCAGCAACTAAGACGGTCTTGTTGGATATATTTTGATAAGTCATCGAACCGATTAAAGCAGTAAAACGCGAAAAACGCATCGAAATTCCTCCCAACAAAGAAGGCTGCAAACGCAGCCCTTATTTCTTTTTCATGTAATCGAATTTAAAAAACTTTCGACCTAGTAGCAATAACAAGTAGATTAGCGCTGCACATAAAACAACGAGAATATTGGCGATATAAGCTCGATTTCCACCGGCATAATCGTATAAAACACAAAATCCCAAGACTCCAAACGCCGTGATAAACATTAAATAGTAGTATTCATTATGGTATTCTGGTTTGACTCGGCGTTTTAATTGGTCTTTTTTGACAAGCAACCAAATCGTTCCACCAATTGTAGTTAGTGAGACAAAGCCTAAAAGCCATATGATAAAATAATTGATATTAAAAATCTTATCAAGTTCAAAAGCATAGGTCAATACTAAAATTATAGGTAGCATCATTATCATCGAGGCATAAAATGTAATGACGTTGATTTCAAACTGTGAATAGATTTTCGTCTTGTTTTTTAACGTCATCATCCGCTATCTTTAACCCCTTTTGTCTCATCAACACCCATCTTTGCCTGTTTTAATTCTTGATTAAACTGGTATAAAACGCGGATGGATGCAGCTATCGGACTGGCAAAAACAACGCCAAAAGTTCCAAACAACGAGCCGAAGAATAAAATCGATAAAATGATGACTAGCGGATGCATTTGCAATTGGTGTCCCATAATGATGGGTTGGAAAATGTTGCCTTCGATAAATTGTAATAAAAGATTGACACCTAAAACTAAGAATGGTCCTGGGCCAAAGCCGTTAGCATTGGCAATGAAAGCATAGATGATTGGCGGAATTGCGGCGATAATTGCCCCAAAATAAGGAATTATATTGGTTACACCGACAATAATACCGAAAATATAGAAATAGTTAAGACCAATTAGTTTGTAAACAATTGTGGCAACTGAACCAATAGCTACCATTAATATTAACTGCCCCTGCAAATATTTACCCACCGTCCGATTTAGACGACTACCAAGTTCAGCAGCGTTTTTCTCATGCTTTTGGGGGACAATTCCGCGAAGCCGTTCGCCAATCATCTCATAATCGCGAAGATAATAAAGCAAAATAAACGGCAAAACGGAAATGGTTGTGATAATCGGAACTGCCACATTAGTAAGTGAAGCAATTAAGGAAGGAACCATATCGTTTAATAAACTATTGACTAAATCAGCTTCGGTAACGTAATTTAAGATTTGGTCATAAATATCGGTTCCTAAAAAGAAATCATCACGCATATCGGTTGTTAAATAGTCAGTAATTGTCACAAAATCAGTGGTGAAAAAATTAGTGATTTCATTGATTATCATCGGCATGACAAAATAAAAAGCTGCAAATATAATTCCTGCCATGATAATAAATACAATTGCTAATGATAAGCCTCGAGGACCGATTCCTTTTTTTTCCAGATATTTTATTAATGGGAAGACGATAAGAGCAATCAAATATCCAAGTCCAACAGGGACCAAAACGGATTTGAGCGCGTCAAAAATCCAATTCCAAAAATCGGAGAACTGACTGGCCATGTACAAAATCACCAACACGAGTAAAACGATGGCTAAAATCTTGATGATTTTTGTCAATGTTTCATCCGAAAATAGTTTTTTTCGCACGCAAATCACATCCTATCGTTTTTTAATTATATCATACTCAAACCAAAATAAATAGTTCAATCCTAAAACTTAACACTCATCCGCACAAGATTCACACTGACCATTGCATGAATGCGACTGACTTTGAATTCCTTGGACGATGTACTGGTATAAATCAGCGGATTTAATTGTTTCTTGAACGCCAGTTTTCGCGTTTTTCACATTAACGACATCTTTTTCGATTTCGTCATCACCCATGATCAAAATATACATGGCGTTTTGGCGTTGGGCTTGCTTAAACTGTGCCTTAAGCGGCCGCCCGAAAAAGTCGGTGTCCACAATCAAACCACCATGCCGAAGACGCATCATTACCTCAGCCGCTTTCGCTTGTGAGCGTTGGCCAAGAACAATTAAAAACGCATGAATATAATCAGGTTTACTCGGATTATCAATGCTATCTAGGGCCAATAAAATTCTTTCCATACCAAAGGCGAATCCGACCGCTGGGTAATCGGGTCCGTCCAAATTTTTAACTAAATCATTATAGCGACCACCACCGCCGATTGTTGCTTGAGCTCCTAAAGTTGGTAAGTCTGCTTCTAACTCAAATACCGTATGTGTGTAATAATCCAGACCCCGAACTAAAGATTTATCAATGACATAATCAACGCCCATCGCTTGCAACCGATCCAAAACACCTTGAAAATGGATCTTTGCCAGTGGCGATAGTGAATCTAGTGGTTTTGGTGCGGCTACTAAAATCGGTGAATCTTTGTCAATTTTACAATCAAGAACGCGCAGCGGATTGACTTGGAAACGTGATTGGCAATCAGAACAAAGCTCACTAATTTTTGGTTCTAGATATTTCACTAATTCCGCTCGATAGGCTTCTTTGCTTTCCTGATCGCCTAATGAGTTTATTTTAACAGTCACCTTCGGAATTCGTAAAGCCTTTAAAAGGGTAATCGCATAAGCGATCATCTCAGCATCGACGGCAGGGGAATATGATCCTAAAGCTTCGGCACCAAATTGATGAAACTGACGCTGCCGACCCTTCTGAGGTCGTTCATACCGAAACATCGGACCTACATAATAAATTTTTTGCGGTTGATTGGGATCGGCAAAGAGTTTATTTTCGATGACACTACGAACTACTGATGCTGTTCCTTCGGGGCGAAGTGTAACTAAGCGATTTCCCCGATCCGAAAAATCATAAGTTTCTTTTTTGACGATATCGGTGGTTTCGCCAACGGAACGATGAAATAATTCGGAAGCCTCAAAAATCGGTGTCCGAATCTCTTTAAAATTGTAAAGTCGGGATACTTGAAAGATTACTTCTTCCAATTCTTGCCATTTTCGGGTTTCCGAAGGCAAAATATCATATGTTCCTTTTATCTTTGTGATCATTACGATCGCTCCTTTTAAGAAAAAATCGTCCTCTAAAAAAGGACGATATCCCACAATTAAGAGGTTTTGGTAACGCTCTATTTGTTGTTATTCGAAATACTTGGGATTGATATGTTCGTTAACGTATTCAACCATGTCGTTTACCGTATGCATTTTGGTGGCGGCTTCATCAGAAATTGAAACTAAAAATTCGCTTTCAATCTGATTGAACAGTTCGAGAGCATCAAGAGAATCAGCACCAAAATCGTCGGCGAGGCAGGCTTCTAAAACGACCTTTTCGGCTTTAACGCCTAATTCGGTAACGATGATTGTTTTGATTTTGTCGAAAATCACTTGTTTCTTTTCCATCTATAATTCCTCCACTTGAGTAATTGCTTTGAATATCTAAACACAATTATATTATTTATTCGCGCGTAAGTCAATTACATTTACTTATTATAGTGTCTTCTTTTTGCTTTCTAAAAGGATGGTTACGGGACCATCATTAGTGAAATTGACTAGCATATGCGCCCCAAACTGACCAGTTTGTACACTCAGTCCATAATCATGTCGCAAGATATCATTGAAGCAATCAAAAAGCCGATTGGCTATCTCACCGGGTGCAGCAGCGGTAAAACTGGGACGATTGCCTTCGGTAGCGTCTCCATAGACCGTAAACTGAGAGATTGATAAAATGGCTCCCCCAGCCGCCTTGATGGATACATTCATTTTGCCTAGGGTGTCCGGATAAATTCTTAAGTTGGCAACTTTATTAGCCAGATATGTCAAATCGGCTTGGGTATCTGTTTGGGTAAAACCGACCAGTAATACAAAGCCATGTTCAATATGACCAATGACCTGACTATCTACTGTTACGGATGCATCAATGGCTTTTTGAACGATGATTCTCATTTTATCACCCTCTCAATGGAAAAAACGCCCTTTATCTTCTGTAAATTGACAATTATTTGATCAAGTTCCATCAAATTCCCAATTTCCATACGTAAGCGGATGATTGCATCGCGCATGCGATTTGCTTGCGCGGATACTAAATTGATTTTTGCTTTATTTGCGGTTGCCACATTGATTATTTCAGCTAATATATTGTCGCGATTGGAAACCATAATTTTTAAATTGGTTTCGTATTTGCGATTCATATTGGTGCCCCAAAAAACGTCAATTAGTCGTTCTGATTCAAAGCTGTTGACGTTTTTGCATTCACGACGATGAACCGCAATTCCCGTTCCCTTAGTGACAAAGCCAACAATATCATCACCTAAAACCGGTGTACAACAACGCGCCAATTTAACACTGGGATTGGTCAGTCCTTCGACAATAACGTTGATATCGTTGTGAAGTGTCCGCAGTTTCCCGGATTTTTTTAAATCGGGAGCGCGATTAATCATCTCAATTAATTCATCTTCGGATAGTGTCTCTTTACCCGTCAACTGATTAATTGCCGCAATTGGCGATAGGATATTCTTGCCAATTTCGTAATACATATCATCAATTGACCGAATCCCTTTGGCCTCAAATAAGTCCTTACAGAGCTTATCGGTCAATTCAATTTTGAGATGTTTTGCCGCTAATTCAGTTTCATATTCTTTCAAACCTTTTTCGATTAAATAATCTCGTCTTTGGCGATTAAGAAAGTTTTTTATTTTGCTTCGAGCATTCGATGTCTTCGCTATTTTTAGCCAATTGTCGTTTGGACCTACCGCATTTTGGCTGGTCCTAATTTCGACGACGTCACCTGTTTTAAGGGTATATTCCAGAGGAACGATTTTTCCATTGACTATCGCCCCAACCGTTTTTTCACCAAGATTGGTATGAATTCGAAAAGCAAAATCTAATGGTGTTGCCCCAGCAGAAAGATCGATGATATCGCCTTTGGGGGTGAACACGTAGACATTGGCATTAAGAATATCATCCGTGAAAATATTGAGAATTTCTTCATCGGTATTGGACTCTTCCGTGTATTTAATCAATTCCGAATACCAACGCAATTTAGACGATATGATATCCTCAAGATTTTTGCGGGTTGAGCCATGCGATTCTTTATATGCCCAGTGCGCTGCGACGCCTTTTTCTGCAATTTCATCCATCTCATGAGTTCGAATTTGGATTTCGTAAATTTTCCCACGATATACCACGGTCGTATGCAGTGACTGATACATATTGGGTTTTGGCATGGCAACGTAATCTTTAAAACGACCCGGAACAGGAACAAATTTCGAATGGACAATGCCAATTGCTCGGTAACAATCAGAAATCGAATCGACAATGATTCTCAAGGCTAGTAAATCGTTGATTTCTTCAAACTCAAGCCCTTTTGTTTGCATTTTTCGATAGACGGAATAGATATTTTTGATACGACCGTTGATTGTGAAATGTAATTTTTCACTATTCAACAATGCCTCTAATTCAGTTTGCATTAAACTGACATCGGCTTCGCTTGAGCCTCTTTTGTCTTTGATTTGGCGAGCGATTTCCGCATATTCATCAGGATAAAGATACTTGAAAGCAATATCCTCAAGTTCAGCTTTTAACCGATACATACCAAGACGATGAGCAATCGGCGCAAAAATGTCAAGTGTCTCCCGAGAAATTCGGATTTGCCGCTCATGATCCAAATGCGAAAGCGTGCGCATATTGTTTAATCGATCCGATAGTTTCACCAAGATGACGCGAATATCCTTGGCCATCGCCAAAACCATTTTTTGATGGTTTTTGACTTGTTCCGAAGCCTTTGTGCCTTCGTATTGCAATAAATGCAATTTCGTCAGCCCTTCGACAATGTCAGCGATTTCTTCGCCAAAAATCGTTTTTACTTCAGCGAATGTAGCATCAGTGTCTTCCAAAATATCATGAAGAAGCCCTGCAACAATCGTGACAGGATCAACACGATAGTCGGCTAGGGTAATCGCAACATTAATCGGATGCATAATATATGGATCTCCCGATTTCCGTAATTGCCCTCCATGCTTTTCATAGGCAAAATCGAACGCTTTGCGGATTAAATCCAAGTGTTCGGGACGCGAAAGATAAGTTGATATGGAATTGTAAAGTTTTTGATAGATTTCTTCTCGTTGCATCGAAAAAATCACCTTTCCAGAGTCTAGTATTGGATTAATGTCTTGACGGGATATCCTTGAAGTTTTTTTCTGCCTTCTAAATCAACTAATTCGATGATAAACCCCAACCCAACAACTGTTCCACCCGCCGCCTCAATCAGTTTGACAGTAGCTCCTACCGTGCCTCCGGTTGCCAAAAGGTCATCGACAATAAAGGCTTTTTGACCCGGTTTTACCCCGTCTTTGTGCATACAAAGGGTGTTTTTACCATATTCAAGATCATAATCATATTTGATTGATTCTTGAGGTAATTTTCCCGGTTTGCGAACCGGAACGAATCCTAGCCCCATCGCATAAGCGACGGCTGAGCCGATAATAAATCCTCTGGCATCCGGTCCAACAATAACATCGGCCTGTTGACTTCTGGCAAACAAAGCAATGGCATCAACGGCCTGTCGAAAGGCAGGTCCGTTGCCAATTAGAGGAGTAATATCTTTAAATTGAATACCGGGAATTGGAAAATCGGGAACATTTTTAATATAGTCTTGTAGTTTCATTATTAAGCCTCCATCATATTAGTAAAATAATTTTTAATTGTTTGTTGTGATTCATTGGTAAGGAAATCCACCTGTTGACGAGCAGTCATGATTTTGTTATATGTAACTGAATTCTGTAAATTTTGTTTGATTGTCGGCGAAATAATGGTAATTTTCTCATCGATGATGTTAATCAGATTTAAATCCCTGAATATCTGAACTATGGGTTGCACTACCCAGGTTGGTTGTTGCGAGATCTTTTCTAGTTCGCCGATGGTTATTTCTGACTGCGTTTCAATCAATCGATATAGCAAGCCAATTGTATCTTTGCAAAAGAGTTGATCGATTACCTTGGCTTTTTCGGAATAGCCAAGGACGACGGTTGTAGGATGAAATTGATCCATGATACGGTTTAAATCAAATTCAGCGTTAATTATCGTATCATCAATGATAACTGTTTCTTCCATCCGTTTTAAAATTTCTTGTGCTCCGAAAAACCGGATCTGATCGCGGAGATCTAAAACTTGAAAGGCATCGCACGATACATCTTCGATTAAGATTTGCATGGTTTCCGTGTTTCGCCAGGTATTTATCGAAATACCACCAACCAAATTGATAGTATCGCCTTCTTCAAGACGGTAAAAATACTCAAGGTTGTTAAAAGCAATCGCTTCGATGGTCTTATCACCATCAGAGATAATTAATTTTGTATGTTTATCGGTCATCATCATTTTTTTGATGATGACCATGTCGGTAAACAAGAACTTAGCGGTAAAGAACGAAAGTTTTTCCAATTGTTTAATCGTCGCAATTGATATATCTGCTACTCTGACTTGCATATCTACTTTGATTTTGGGTCGTTGCTTTACATCCGAAATCGAATTTAAACGGTGTCGAAAAGCGGGAATATCATTGATGGCTATCGCTAAACCAGCTGCTTGTGAATGTCCGCCATAGCGAATCAGTAGGTCAGAACTTTGATTGAGCAGATTCAAAATATCTTCTTGGGCAAACGACCGCATGGAGCCTTTGCCAATCTGATCTTCTCCCGTGCAAATGACACAGGTGGACTTCTGATATTTCTCGGCAATTTTCTGAGCACAGATACCAATAACACCTTCATGCAAATTGGCACTGGAAAGCACTAAAACGTTATTGTTCACATCTACCATTTTTTCACATTCACGATAAGCATCATCTGTCAGTTCTTTACGAATAGAATGATTTGCCTCAATGTCTAAAATTAAGCGATTAACCTCTTCATCGGATTCTGATATTAATAATCTGACTGCATCTTTGGCTTTTCCTAATCGACCAGAACTATTAATTTTCGGAGCGATTTTAAATGCGATAGCGGTGACATTTATTTGATCAAGATGTGAATACATCAACAGCTTCCTAAGACCAAGATTGGTCGTTTTTTTCAGTTGTGCAAGGCCTAGGTTGACTAATGCTTGGTTCTCTCCTTGTAGTAATACTAAGTCTGCGACTGTACCAATCATCACTAAATCCAATAAATCATCTAAATCATCATTTAAAACCGCGGTTGCCAGTTTATAACTGATGCCCACTCCCGCTAATTCTTTAAATGGATAGTTGGGAGAAAATTTTGTATGTAAGATGGCTAGTGCATCCGGAGGACTGCCAATTGTCTCATGATGGTCAGTGATAATTGTATCAATTCCAGCATCACTAAGTTTGGTAACTTCTTCATTGCTGGTGATGCCATTATCGACGGTAATTAACAATTTAATTTCCTTACGGATGATATCATCAACGGCTTTTATACTCAACCCGTAGCCATCGTTGAAACGATCTGGAAGATCAAATTCGACCAAGGCCCCCGCTTGCTTCAAAGCACGATACAAAACAGCAATTGCACTTATACCATCACAGTCATAGTCACCAAAAATCAAGATTTTTTCTTGGGCGGAAATCGCTTGTAAAATACGGCTAACGGCTTTATGCATATCCACAAACAAAAACGGATCGGCTAAAACTTCTTTTCCCATACTGAAAAAATGATCAACATCATCAATGCCACGATTTTTCAGGATGTTTTCAAAGATCTCATTATCGGGAACGAAACCTAAAATCTTTAGTTCCCAACCGTATTTTGCCTTAAACAAACCAATCACCAAATTTCTAATAATTTATTATACATAATTACACTGATTTTGGATAGAGACAGCCGGCTTTTTATTGAAATTTAAGCGAAATATCCAAAGATTGGTACGAGTGAGTCAAAGCTCCCACGGATATAAAATCCACACCTGTCTTTGCGACTGATAAAACTCGATTGAGTGTCATATTACCACTAGCTTCCAGTTTCTTTCCCAAATGAGGTATTTTGACACATTGTTCCATTAAAGCGACACTCATATTATCAAGCATGATAATATCGGCTTCGGTCATCAGAGCTTCTTGATATTGTGCTAAAGTCTCAACTTCGACTTCAATTAAGATATCCTTGGGAATTTTCTCTTTGACAATTTGGACGGCTTTTGTGATTGAACCGGCTGCTTTAATATGGTTGTCTTTGATCATTGCCATATCAGAAAGGCTCATCCGATGATTCGCTCCCCCCCCGTCTTTAACTGCTTGTTTTTCTAGAATTCGTAGTGTTGGTGTTGTTTTTCGTGTGTCGAGAATGATTGTTTTCGTTCCGGCAATAGTAGTCACAAATTCATGTGTCAAAGTTGCTATTCCCGATAGCCGTTGCAAGAAATTGAGGGCTATGCGTTCACCATGCAATAACGATTTTGTTAATCCCATCACCGTGGCGATTTTGGTGCCTTTTTTGATGAAATCGCCATCATGGGCATATTCAGTGAACTTAACTTGCGGATCAACGGCCTCAAATGTTAGTTTGGCAACTTCGATACCCGAAATAACACCATCTTCTTTGGCAATGAAGGATGCAAGCGATTTTTCATCGGTGAATAACGCATCGGTAGTGATATCTCCTACAGGCAAGTCTTCTTCAATGGCGTGGCGAATCAGTTCAGTGATTGTGTCCATTTTTTATTTTCCTCCTAAATCTAGGTTTAATTGTTCCATAATGATTTTTTTGGTTTCCTTTTTGTATAGTTTGATCCATTTAGCGCTTCGGCCTTTGCCTAATGGTCGAATTTTATTGTCTGCTTGCATACGCTGTAAAGTGCGATTAATTGTCGAATCGGAAATTAATGGATGCCGGAGGCGAATATCTTCTTTAGAAAAAACTTCGTTTAGTTTATCAATAGTATTTTCCACATAATCAGATTTCGATATTTCTAGTTTTGACTCATATTCGTAGTCTCGGGCCTGTTCACCTAATTCGATATACATATCATAAAAAATCTTTAATAACAATCGATGCATGGGCATGATTTCCGCATACCCTTCTTTCCAATTAAAGCGTGTCTTGTCTAGGACGGTTTCATACTCTTTAATATGAAAATACAATTTTCCAAAAAAGGATACATACCGACCAACAATCAATTTTTCCTGTGTTGAAAGAATATAATATATCAATAAAGCAATAACGTCGTTTTTGGGAAATTTGTAGATTTCCATATTTAGAAAATCAACCATGCCATTGAGTGATAAAAAGAGATCTTCGTATTCATTCTTTTTTTTGTTTTCTTGATAGAGAATTAACATTTTTTCGAGCAATTCCCGTTTTGAAGACGATTCAACCGACACTAATGACGGTTTTTTTTGGTCGGTTTTCTGATAACCCATTTGATCGATTGAATAATAATCTTTAAATATCATCCGCACTAAATCATTGATTTCTGTCACGGTTAGTTTGAATGGGTGAGTAGTTGGTTGGTGAATGATAGAAAAAATGCCAATGATATTTTTATATAATGATTCCGCTTTTGTACGGGCAACGGTAGAGTCTAATTGCAGAGTTTTCAACCGTGGCTCGGCAATTTTATCAGCCGCAAAAAAACATTTGTAAAAATAGTAAGCATCTTGTAACGCTACTTGTTTAGAAAATACTTCTCTATCGGTGGCAAACAAAGTACTATAATACTCATTTTTACCGAGTTCATAGTATAACTTCAAAGTGCTCATCATGACATCATTGGGAATTTGCATTCGAACTAGATTATTCAAACAATTCATTTTTATCACCGATAAATATTATACATCATCCATATTGTAAAGAATACTATTTACAAAAAATATATTTAGATTTTCGCTTATTATTATACTCATATCATCCATATATGACTATGTTTAAACTAAAAAAACGGCCGCAGCCGTTTCTAAACATATTCATAATGATATGATTTTAATGCGTAAAGTTAGCAACCGCTTTGGAAATATCAGTTTGTGTTTCATCCCAATTAAGGGTATCATGATACCAATTGACATTGGCCAACGATGTAATCGTAATTGGACTTCCGGTTTCCGAAGTCATCGGTGTAACCAGTGTAGTAAGATGATAAGCATTGTTGATAACTGATCTCCCATCCTGAAAGCCAGCGATAGCGGACCAGTTAGTTTCTTGATTTCCAGAAGGTGTCAAAGTAAAGGTGATTTTTGTGACGACATTAACCAGTGTTCCTGTCCAGTTTTCTCCGATAATTCCCCCCGCGTTAACTACCGGGCCAATTGCGGTAATTGTCGCAATTGCATAATCATTTTCGATTAATCCACTATGTGAATATCCAATTAAACCACCAACGGTGACTGTGGTTCCCAGCGATGAAACAGCAATTGTCGTAATGGCGTATGAATTTTTGATGGCAATATCGGTTGAACGTTCTATTTCTTCTTCATGGCCATATAAAATACCGCCATAATTATAGCCTAGTAACCCCCCCGCATACACTCGATATGTACGTGATCCCGCATTGATGGTGGTTTCTGCAAAACAGCGATCGATGGCCACATTATAAATTTGTCCAATTAAACCACCCACATAAATAAAGTCATCGGCGATTACGGTGATGGTGCCTAAAGCTGAACAACTGGTAATCGTAGTCTCGACAAAATCCACAGCGGTAGTCGCATTTGTGATATATGAAGTAACGAATCCTGCAAGCAAACCCGCGAAGATATTGGTAACCGTATTATCAACGTTAATTGATCCATCGACGTGGCAATTAGTAATATCACCGGATGTATATGCGACCAATCCGGCAGCGTATGTAACAATATCCGTAGCGTATTCAATGACAAAATCGGTGACGGATAAATCAATGATGTCACCAAATGCATAACCAAATAAGCCATTGAAATTCCGACTTTGGGTTATTTGGAAATTGCTAATCGTATAGCCATCGCCATCAAAAGTGCCTAGATAAGGTGTCATACTGTTTCCAAGTGGCACCCACTCAACGCCATCAAGATCGATATCCGCAGTTAAGATATAGTTTTTATTCATCTCAATTGTGGATAAATCGGCAGCGTTGGCAATCGGGTAGATTGCCGGATCGACGATGACAGTCCCATCGGCGGTAGTTACCGCTGTTGTCACTTCTTCACAACCAATCAGTGTAATTCCCGAAAGCAATAACATAACTATAATCATTATTTTTTTCATATGACATCTCTCATTCTGATACATATCACCATTTTATATGCAATGAGTGGTGATTATGTGAAGTTTAAAAAAGTGTCTGTTGGATTATCTTAGCTTTCTCATCATCGTCATCATCGGTATCGATTTCTGAAGCATTAATATTGATAATTTTTGCTAAAGCATCCATGACATCATCGCCTTCATCGGGCTCAGCTTGTATTTCGCTTGTGAATCCTTCCCCATCTTCTTCATCAAAATCCGCTTCGGCTTTTCGATCGCGTGCAAGTTTTTTCAAAGTCATTTCAATGGCATTCTTATCGAGTTCATCGACAAGAAATCTCACCAAAACAGCTTCTTTTTCCATTAACGGAATTCCATGCTCATATTTATCTGGCTTTAATTCCGCGGCCGGAATAACAGTTACGGATTTATCAGTGATGATTCTGAGCATTAGATAATCTTTTAGGCGAAAGATATTGGCGGCGATGATACCGACAAATTGGTATGGATTTGTTTTAACACTTTTCAGATACATCTTCCCTTTTGCGGGACGATGTCCGGTTTCAATCGCGTGACCAAATTCACGTTTCAAGCCACCACGATTGGTTAAGAAGAGTACTTCGTCTTTGGGAATGCTAGATATACAACACGCACCGATTAACACATCATCGCGCAAATTGATGGCTTTAACACCCCGTGCCGACTGCGAAAGAATCGGAACTTCGGCAATTAAATATTTTAAGACGTAACCATTGCGGGTCACCACGACAATATGAGTATCATAATCAGCCACTAAGTCAACCGCTATAAGCGCATTTCGTTTTGTTGCGGGAATGGCTTGATAGGTTTTACTGACGCGCGAGGGAATAAAATCGGATAATTGGACTTGTTTGATTAATCCTTCGGCAGTGGCCAGTAGCACTTTTCGATCATCAAATTCATCAACGACGAGAAAATCAATTACGGTTTCATCATCAGATAATGTGACGAAAGAGCCAATGTATTCACCGATTTCTTTCCATTTCTTATCGGGGATTTTATAAACCGGCAGATAGATAAAATTGCCTAAATTAGTGAAAATCAAAATTGTTTCCTTGGTGTTGATTTCCACTTGTTTTAGGATACAGTCCCCACTCTTTAAACCAATTTCGCCGTTGGTGGCTTGCACAGACTTAAGGGAAGAGCGTTTGAGATATCCATCCCGGGTCATGGCCACAACGACGTTTTCGTGTTCAATTAGATCTAGTTCGGAAATCGCAACCTTTTCGATATTTTCCATTATTACTGTGCGTCGTGGTTGGATGTTTTTTTCCGAAAACTGTTCTAGTTCCTTTTTAATGACGTTTTGCAGTTCGGCTTCGTTTTTTAAAATCCGTAACAAGGCATTAATTTGTCGAAAGAGATCGGCAGCCTCCGCTCGCATTTCATCCACATCAGTGGTTGATAACCGGTATAATTGTAAAGTTACAATGGCTTCTGCTTGGATATCGGTGAATTCAAATTTGCCTATCAAATCATCAATAGCGGCCCGTTTGCCTTGGGAATGGCGGATGCAATCGATGACTTCGTCGAGAATATCAACCATCTTCAAGAAGCCTTCAACGATGTGTTTACGTTTTTCCGCTTTTTGTAACTCGTAATTGGAACGATTGCGAATTACCTCTTTTTGATGCAAAATGTAACTATCTAATACATCAGCTAAAGACATCTGTTTCGGACTGCGATTGTCAATTGCTACAACATTGTAATTAAAAGATAATGATAAATCCGTATTTTTCATTAGATAAGCTAAGATTACTTCCGAGGCCATCTCTTTTTTCTTATCAATGACGATTCGTAAACCTTCGCGATCTGATTCGTCACGGACTTCAAGGATACCATCAATTTTTTTATTGGTCCGAATTTCGTCAATTTTTCGAACGAGTTCGGCTTTATTAACTTCATATGGAATTTCTGTAACAACTAAAGCCGTGTCGGAAATAGACACTTTACTTTTCATAATTATCCGACCCCGGCCGGTTTTGAAGGCTTTACGAATTTCATCGACACCTTCGACAATTCCGCCTGTGGGGAAGTCTGGGCCTTTGATAAAGGCCATTAAATCTTCAACACTAGCTTGCGGATTATCAATCCGGTAAATCGTCGCCGCAATCACTTCGTTCAGATTGTGAGGTGGAATGTTAGTGGCATAGCCAGTCGCCATTCCCATGGCTCCATTAATCAGTAGATTAGGACATTTTGCCGGTAATACAACCGGTTCATATTCTTCATCATCAAAATTAGGCACAAAATTGACTGTCTTTTTGTCGATATCGGATAATAATGCTTCTGCGTAAGTTGATAAACGGGCTTCTGTATATCGCATAGCCGCAGCGGAATCACCATCCATGGAACCATTGTTTCCGTGGAGATCAATTAATATGGAGCCCATTTTCCAGGTTTGCGACATTCTAATCATGGCATCATAAACCGAACTATCGCCATGCGGATGGTATTTGCCGATGACTTCACCAACAATACGAGCTGATTTTTTATAGGGTTTGTCAGACCCCATACCAAGCTGATTCATCGCAAATAAAATGCGGCGTTGAACGGGTTTTAAACCGTCACGAGCATCGGGCAAAGCTCGATCTTGGATGATATATTTTGAATATCGTCCGAACCGTTCGCCAATAATATTTTCGAGATTTTCACTCAAGATTTTTTCATTGACGAAAACGTCAATTTTGTGTTTGGCGGTTGTTGCCATCATTCCACCCCTTTGATCTTAAAGTCATCGTCGGATGCAAATGATATATTCGTGTCAATCCACTCTTTGCGTGGTTCGACGTTATCACCCATTAAAATGGAAATCCGTTGCTCAGCATCGGCTAAATCTTCGATTGTGACTCTGATAAGTGTTCGCGTTTCCGGATTCATTGTGGTATCCCATAATTGAGGGGCATTCATTTCTCCCAATCCTTTGAACCGCTGAATATTATAACTTTTATATGTTTTACAAATTGCTTCCCGCTCGTCCTCATTCCAAGCATATTTAGTCTCTTCTTTTTTGCCCAGACGAGTGATTTTATATAACGGTGGTAAAGCAATAAACAACTTTCCAGCTTCGACTAATGGTCGCATATATCGAAAGAAAAAAGTAATGAGGAGAATCTGAATATGAGCACCATCGGTATCAGCGTCAGTCATTACAATGACTTTGTTATAGTTGCTTTTTTCAATCCGAAAATCGCTTCCTAAACCCGCCCCTACCGTGGAGATGATTGTGGCGATTTCTTCATTTTTGAGTACATCTTCCATTTTTTGTTTTTCGGAATTGATGACTTTTCCCCGTAAAGGAAGAATGGCTTGAAAACGCCGATCGCGACCTTGTTTGGCTGAACCGCCAGCGGAATCGCCTTCCACGAGAAATAATTCGTTAATTTTGGCGTTTTTGGTTTGTGCCGGTGATAATTTACCCGATAAGATTGTTTCTGTCTTCGACACTTTTTTAACTAAACGGGCATCTTCTCGCGCTTTACGCGCGGCATCACGAGCATTGCGAGCATTTAAAGCTTTTTCTAACAATGCGGCCGCAATTTGCGGATTCTCGGTCATAAAGGTATTTAATTGGTCTAAAACGACATTTTCGACTGCGGGTCTGGCTTCGGGGCTACCGAGTTTGTTTTTCGTTTGGCCTTCAAACTGTAAAAGGTTTTCTGGTACCCGAATCGACACAACAGCTGTCATTCCTTCACGGATGTCAGCCCCATCAAGTCCTTCATCTTTTTCTTTGATAATGCCAATTTTACGACCGTAATCATTGAATACTTTGGTAAATGCCGACTTAAATCCGGTCTCATGCGTCCCTCCATCTTTAGTGCGGACATTATTGACAAAGGAAATTAAGTTTTCACTATACGATTTAGCATATTGAAATGCAACTTCAACTTCAATATCGTTGGAACGACTTTCAAAAGAAGCAGTTGGATGTAAAGTGGTTTTTTGTGCGTTGATAAAGTCCACATAAGCACTTAAGCCTTCTTCATATTGATATGTAGCCCGTTGACGGGAACGTTCATCGATTAGCTGGACTTTTAGGCCTTTGATCAAAAAAGCACTTTCCCGCAAGCGTTCTTCAATGGTTTGAAAATTAAATAAGGTGGTAGAGAAAATGGTCGCATCGGGTTTAAACCACACTTCGGTCCCGCTTTTTTTGGTTTCACCAATTACAAGCAGTTCTTTAACCTTCTTACCACCGTGTTCAAACCGCATTTGATACATTAAGCCATCACGGTGAACGGTCACTTCGAGAAACTCTGATAAAGCATTGACAACGGAAGCACCAACGCCATGCAAGCCACCGGCAACTTTATAGGCGCCACCAGCGCCACCAAACTTTCCACCCGCATGCAGTTTCGTGAATATAACTTCGACGGCGGTCACGCCGGTACTATGCATATCTACTGGCATTCCTCGTCCATCATCAATGACTAAAATTGAGTTGTCTTCTTTGACAACTACACGAATGGCTGAACCATATCCGGCAAGGATTTCATCGATAGCATTATCAACAATTTCCCACACTAGATGATGTAAGCCACGGGCGTCGGTTGAACCGACATACATTCCCGGACGTTTACGAACAGCTTCCATCCCTTCTAATATCTGAATAGATTGAGCTGTATAGCTTCCCTTGACTTTTTCTACCATGAAAACGACCCCTTTTGCATGATTCTATTATACCAAAAGTTTACCGATTTTATACTTTATTTTTATGGATATTGTGATATAATCGAAATCTGGCGGGGGTGTTGTCCTTGATGAAGTATCTATTAGTCATTTTAGCTTATCTGCTCGGTTCAATCCCGTTTTCTTTTCTGTTTGGCAAGTTATTTTTGGGAAAAGATATTCGCAAGCTTGGCAGTGGCAATATCGGAACAACTAACGCCTTTCGCTGTTTTGGAAAACCAATCGGTTTTGCCACGCTTATTTCTGATACTTTAAAAAGTGGTTTGATTGTTTTTATAATGCTTAATACCAATTGGCTTGCAGGACTGGATTTGTTTCATCCATTAGTATATGGATTGGCAGCTGTTGTTGGCCATATTTTCCCTATCTGGTTTATGTTCAAAGGCGGAAAAGGGGTAGCGGCTTCATTTGGATTATTATTGGTGTATAATTTTGGGATTGGTTTATTGGCGGTTGCCGTGTTCCTTATCGTTGAATATTTCACTCGTTATGTTTCTGTCGCATCGACTGTGGGGGCAATCTTCACTTTACTATGGGTGACGATTAGGCACTTGTGGTTTGTGGAAGATCTCTGGTTAGTACTTATTACTTTAGCGTTGGTAATTTTGATTGTCTTCAGACATCAAGCAAATTATAAACGTTTGCGAATGGGAACCGAAAGTCGTGTTCGTTTGTTCGATAAATTGGATGCTTTAATCAATGGCCATAAAAAATGAAAAATGAGACCGATGTGGTCTCATTTTCTTATCTTTCTTCACTTATTTTGCTTGGTTCATCGAAGCCATGACTTGACGAACTTGCTTTTCAGAAGGGGTCCGACCCATTTGGGTCATCATGGCCCGGATCATGTTTTCATTCACCGGGGGATTTTTTTCTAAATAACTTTTAAAATATTTACGGGATACGAAGAAACCGATGACGCCACCTGCTAATAAGGCAACAACACCGATAATCAAACCCCACCACCATTCCATTATGTTATCACTCCTTCTCACTTATATAATTGTATCAAAAACTCGTTTTTTATTCAAGAAAAACCGTTGCTTTATTGTGTTTTTTTGTCTTCACACAATCGCAATTCAAAATTGTGTCGGTTTTCCCCACCGAAAGGGAAAAAATCATTTACAAATTTTGTCTTTCCGAGTACAATAAAGAGGAAGTTAAGCCATTGCCCAGAGGGAGGGTTGTCTATGCCTAGAAGAATTACTGATGCCTGCATCGCCTGCGGAACCTGCAAATCCAACTGTCCGGTTGATTGCATCGCCGAAGGAGATATTTATGTCATCGATCCCGACCAATGTATCGATTGCGGTGTTTGCGAGACAAACTGTCCAGCCGATTGTATCGTTACTGAATAACGGTCATCTCATGTATTAAAAATAGCAGCCTCGCTGCTATTTTTTTTTATTTACGAAAATATGAGGCTACTTTTTTTAAAGAGGTAATCAATACTTCATCCTCATCCACATGTAAATCCGTGAATATTGAATCAATCATTTTTTCGTGGAAATAGTCATGAATTCGGAGAACCTCAAGCGCTGGTTTTTCCAAAGAAACAAGCACTTTTCGGCGATCTCGGTCAATTGATCGTCGGGAAACATAGCCTTTTTGTACTAACGTATTGATGGCCGTGGTGGCTGAACCGACAGTAATACCAAGTTTTTTGGCAATTGCCGACATGGAAGGTTCCGATGCCAAACTGATGGCTTCTAATACATGTACCTCACTCATTGATAAACGAACACCATTATTTTTTAGTTCTTCGCCTTCAATGGCGAGAATGCGATTAAAGATATCTACCAACAATTCATTGATTAAGGTTTTTGCTTCACTCATAGTCAGTCACTAAATATTGATGACGTATCCCAGCCCCATCGTTCCTGGCCCGGCGTGACACCCAACCACAGGGGTCAGGGGGACCATCCTTACATCCTTGAGACCGGATCGTTCTATCAATTCTTTTTTCAGTTCACTCATTTCATCAAAATTGTTGGTATAGATAATAAAAGCTTCGACATCTTGGCCGGCGATTTCGGCGATAAATCGATTCATCATCTCCGCGCGCGCTTTTTGGGTTGTGCGGATCTTATCAATGGTAATAACTTTACCCTCTTTATTGACTTCCAGCAGCGGTTTTAACTTAAGCATCATGCCAAAGAAACCAGCCGTTCCCGATAGCCGACCATTTTTGACCAGATATTTCAAAGTGTCAACGGTGACATAAATATGATTATGATCACGAATTTTTTCCAAAGTAGTCAATATCTCTTCGGAGGTTTTATCTTCATCGGCCATTTTTTGGGCAACATGAGCCATTTTGGCTTCAACGTATGATACGGTATGCGAATCAAACACATGAACAATAATATCATCAATCATTTTAGCCGCAAGTACAGCATTTTGATAAGTTCCCGACAGAAATTGCGAGATAGTAATAATAATTAGTTCAGTATAACCGACAGCTTTCATGCCTTCATAAATTTTTAAAATGTCCCCTGTTGACGTTTGGGCCGTATGAATGTCGATATCTGGGTGTTTGACGATTTCATCATAAAAGTCATCAGCTGCGATATCAATGAAGTCTTCATATTCTTTCCCCCGCATATAAAGCAAAGATCGAAAGATACGAATTTTTTTGTCATGCATGGCATAATCAATGCCAGAATTACCACAAACGGCGATGCCGATTTTACTCATTTTGATCTCCTTTGATATTGTTTTAAGTTCAAATCATTTGAATATCAAACAATACTATATCATACTGATTTCCGTTTGACAAGTCAAACCGAAAAAAAAGATCCCCAAAGGGATCCTAGATATTTTGATATGGGTCAGTATTAATTTGTGAAACAAGTACATGCAAGTCAGAAAACATCGCCTGCAAATCAGCTTGAATAGCTTGCTTGAATATTGATTCGGCGTAATGACCAATATCTAAAACGTTTTGCCCCATCGCCTGACAATCAAGGGCTGTATGATAGGTTACATCGCCAGTGATGTAAAGATCACAATTCTTTTTCATTGCCTGACCGACGTGACTAGAACCTGAACCCCCTGAGATACCAACGATTTTTACAGGACCATTCATACTGCCAATATAACGAGCCGTTTTCGCGTTCAGTTGTGTTTTTACAAAAGCAATGAAGGTTTCCATTGGTTGGGGTTCAACCGCACCAAATCGTCCCATTCCTTCTGTTTCGTCAAGTACTTGCGGATTCATAATTCCTAATACTTTCGCTAATTCATCATTCATTCCACCGCATGCAAGGTCATAATTGGTATGGGCGCTGTATAATGCTATGTTATGACGAATTAATTGAGCAATGATACTACCACGTGGTGATTCAACCATAACATTCATAAGTGGCTTAAAAATCAATGGATGATGGCTGATGATAAGTTCCGCATGACAAGCGATAGCTTCCGCAATCACTTCTTTAGTAACATCAAGGGTAACTAATACCGTTGTGCATTTTTTATTTAATGTGCCAACTTGTAATCCGACGTTGTCGTATTCATAGGCCAAACTCTTCGGATATTTGCTTTCTAAATATTTGATGACATCGATGGAATTCATGCAATCAACTCCCTTAAGATTGTAATCCTATCAAGTAAAGAAATGCGTTTTTGAAGATCATTTGTAACTGATAAAGCTTGACTCAATAACGCAATCTGACGTTCAATATGATTTCTAAATAACGGTGAACATTCTTTGATGATATATGGACCATATTGTTTCTCAATCTCGCTTAGATGCATCTGTCCATGAACTGCGGCAATCAATTGGTAATCGTGGCCTTGATCACGAACAAACCGTTCGGCAATGATGCAAAAACTATGATTTTCTAACCATTGACGTAGTTCGTAATGATCTTTATTAGGTCCAATAATTAAGCGGCGAACTAAATTAAGATTGGCCCCATCAAGAAGTGAACTAATTAATTTCCCACCCATTCCCATGATTGACACAACATCAACATCAACCGGTAAATTCTCTAATCCATCTTGCAGGGCAATCGTAATTTTATTATCTAACTGAGCTTTTGTGACATTAAATGTCGCCGATGCCAAAGGCATGGCTTTATTGTCTATGGCAAGCGCCATTTTGGCTTTTTTTGTGGTTACCGCCATGATAGGAAAATACCCGTGATCGGTGCCAATATCGGCAAGTCGATGTGCATAATCAAGCAAATCGAGTGCCGCAAGAAGGCGCAGACTCGTTTTACTCATCTTAACGGCCGCTGGTAAAGTCTTTAAGTTTTTTTGAGCGTGAAGGGTGACGAAGTTTCCGCAGGGCCTTGGCTTCGATTTGCCGAATTCTTTCCCGAGTTACCCCAAATTCTTTTCCCACTTCTTCTAAGGTTCGAGTACGACCATCTAATAAACCAAACCGCATCCTTAATACTTTTTCTTCCCGATCTGTTAAAGTTTCCAAGACGGCATCAAGTTCCCGCTTTAGCATTTCTTTGGAAGTATATTCATATGGAGTTGGCGTATCAGGATCGGGAATGAAATCGCCTAAAGATGAGTCCTCTTCTTCACCGACGGGACTTTCCAAAGAAATCGGTTCTTGGGCAACTTTTTGAATGATTTGCACTTTTTCTACGGAAATTTTCATTTCGGCGGCAACTTCTTCAGGATATGGTTCCCGCTTTAATTTTTGGGTTAATGTCCGTTGGGTGCGAACAAGTTTGTTAATCGTTTCCACCATATGAACGGGGATGCGAATAGTTCTCGCTTGATCAGCGATAGCCCGGGTAATGGCTTGACGAATCCACCAGGTTGCGTAGGTAGAAAACTTGAATCCTTTCGTATGATCAAATTTATATACTGCTTTCATTAATCCCATATTGCCTTCTTGAATTAAATCAAGGAATTGCATTCCCCGTCCCACATAACGCTTGGCTATGGAAACAACCAGCCGAAGATTGGCTTCGACAAGCTTTTTCTCTGAGAATTGCCCGCGTTTATACAGTTCTTCAACTTCGGCTTGTTCTTCATCGGAGACTTCCACATTATCAATCATTTTTTGATCATAAACATCTTTGGCTTTGCGAGCCCGACTGATTAAGGTTGCTAATTCGTACTCCTCATCATTGGTTAGCAATTCAACCCGACCAATTTCTTTTAAATACATTCGGACAGGGTCATCAACTTTGATTGATACTGAGGAATCGTATTGTTTTTCCAACATCAATTCTTCTTCGATTTCCTTTGCGTAATCGAAATCGACCAATTCATCTTCGGTGATATCCTCATCCG